>ERZ857521.1855-NODE-1855-length-22778-cov-4.152533_pt1 | contig 22778 bp, 19 predicted proteins | sample MGYA00519701_ERZ857521 | MGnify/ENA primary metagenome ERZ857521 (study PRJEB31778, sample SAMEA3449346) | human gut metagenome | biome: human gut; feature: human-associated habitat; material: faeces | place: United Kingdom | collected 2010/2012 ...
TCGATAACGAGACTGACCGTGCAGCTCTGCAGAAGGAAATGAACGCACTGCTGGACGAGATCGACCGTATCGCAGACAGCACCGACTTCAACGGCATCAAGCTGCTGAATGGTGACCTGGCTGGCATGCAGATCACCAACCCCACCGCTGGCCTGACTCTGAAGCACACTGCTGGTCAGACAACAACAAGCAACGATAAGTACGAAATTGACCTTGCTGGACTCGCTTTCGACAAGGACGGTGTTGTAACTGTTGCTATTGGTGACAAGAGCTACGATATTGATGTAACCACATCGACTGATGGCTCTGCATTTGCAACTGCACTGCAGAATGCAATCAATGCTGACAAGCCGAATGACAGCACTGCTGGTGATTATACTGCAAGCGTATCGGGCACCACTCTGACTCTGACTTCCGCAAATCAGGAAGCAGCTACCGATGGCGTGATCGCTTCCATTTCGATGACCGGCAAGGCAGACGATGCTGGCCTGACCCTGCAGATCGGCGATACTGGTGACGATTTCAACAAGGTAACCGTAACTATCCAGAACATGGATTCTACCAGCCTGGGCCTGGATACTCTGCGTGATACCGGTATCATGACTCAGGATGCCGCTTCCGCAGCTCTGGACCTGGTGAAGAACGGTGCCAACAGCGCCATCAACACCGTATCCAGCGTACGTGCTGACCTGGGTGCTATGCAGAACCGTCTGGAGCACACCATCAACAATCTGGATGTAGCCACCGAGAACATGGAGTCCGCCAACAGCCGAATCCGTGATACCGATATGGCTAAGGAAATGATGGAGTACACCAAGCAGAACGTGCTGACTCAGGCCGCTCAGGCAATGCTGGCTCAGGCGAACCAGCAGCCTCAGAGCATCCTGCAGCTGCTGCAGTAATTGCTTCCAAACACCAAGTGAAAAAGAGGAGCTCCGGCTCCTCTTTTTTATTTGGAAAAGATCAAAAAAATGGTTGTCTTTTTTATATGCTGGTCGAATATATGAGTGTAAGTTTTCTGGAAGGGGGATAAAAACCAAGTGAAAAATCTAAAAATTTCCAAGAAAATTCTCTGCACATTTGGAGTTGTAATTGTATTGTTCATAGTAGCGGTTGGAAGCTGCGTTTATGCACTGAGCAACGCCAATCAGAAGATGGAGGAATTTTACAGCCATCCGTATCAGGCCATCAGTCTGGGCGGAGAGCTCATGACCAATCTTGAAACTTCTGCCAAGGAAATGGGATTTGCCATTGTCGCAAAGGACGAGGGCACATCACAGGAAAACCTGACTCTGGCTCATAATGAAATCACTGCGATGCAGCAGAATCTGGAGGAACTGCGCAAGGTTTATACCGGCGATTCCGCCAATCTGGACAAGATGGAAACTCTGATCCAGAGCACAGAAGAACTGCGCACTCAGTTCGGCAACGCTGTCACTGAGGAGCGGTGGGACGATGCAGCAGACATTCTGATGAATGACTATGCGGATGCCCTTTCTCAGGCATCGGTACTGCTGCAGGAGATCGATTCCTCCGCATCGACCACAGCAACCGATTTCTATAATACCTCGCGTGCTGATGTACAGAAGTTTACATATTTTGCCGTAGGACTGTCTGCTGTGGCACTGGTACTGACTGTGCTGCTGGCTCTGCGTCTGATCCGCCTGCTGGTTGAACCCATCAAGGAGATCGAAGGCGTTGCCACCCAGATGGCAGCCGGCAACTTCGGCAGTCAGATCACCTACGAGTCCAAGGACGAGCTGGGCTCGCTGGCTGAACAGGTACGCAAGTTTGTGGATACCATCCAGACCATCATCGGCGACCAGGATTACATGCTCGGTGAGATGGCAAAGGGCAACTTTGCTGTGGAACCCCGTGTACCGGAGCGCTATGTCGGTGATTTCACCGCTGTTCTGAATTCGCTGACCAACATCAAGTCCCGTCTGAGCAATGTGATGATGCAGATCAACCAGTCGGCTGACCAGGTAGCTGCTGGTTCGGATCAGGTATCTTCGGGTGCACAGGCTCTGAGCCAGGGCGCCTCAGAACAGGCCAGCTCGGTAGAGGAACTGGCAGCCACCATTGCAGACATCTCTTCGCAGGTAACCCGCAATGCTGAAAACGCCAAGCAGGCCAGTCAGAAGGCCAATGCCCTGGGTGTGGAACTGGATGAGGGTACCCGCCAGATGAACGAGATGACCGCAGCCATGGACGAGATCCGGGGCAAGTCCCAGGAGATCGGAAAGATCATCAAGACCATCGAAGACATTGCCTTCCAGACCAATATTCTGGCGCTCAACGCGGCAGTGGAAGCTGCCCGTGCTGGCGCAGCCGGTCGTGGATTCGCGGTTGTAGCGGATGAGGTGCGCAACCTCGCCAGCAAGTCGGCAGACGCTTCCAAGGAAACCTCTGCACTGATTGAGGATTCGGTACGGGCCGTGGAAAATGGTTCCCGTGTAGCTGCTGAAACAGCCAAGACCATTATGACTGTTGCAGAAGAATCCAGAAGTATTGTAACTACCATTGATGAAATTGCCCAGGCCTCGATGCAGCAGGCGGATGCTGTGGTACAGGTTACTCAGGGTATGGATCAGATCTCCAGTGTCGTACAGACCAACTCGGCTACTGCGGAAGAATCCGCTGCAGCCAGTGAGGAGCTCTCCAGTCAGGCCAGCATGCTCAAGGAGCTGGTTGGTCAATTTTCGTTCAGCGAGGAAGGCGGGAATGTGCTGACTAACAATCAGCACGCCGTGTTTCGCAGCAGCTCCTTTCCGCAGGACGATGGCTACGGCGACAAGTATTGATGACAAATATGGCGCAGAGCCGATGATGCCGGAAACTCCGGACCCGGAGCCGGTGCAGCAGGCTCAGCCGTCCCGCAAGGCTTCCCAGGTCAAGACCTATGAGTTCACACCGGAGCTTGAAACCGGAAACGACCTGATCGACAGCGAGCACAAAGAGCTGATTGACGCAATCAACAATCTGCTGCTGGCCTGTGGAGAAGGCAAGGGCCGCGGTGAGATCCGCAAGACTCTGGAATTCCTCAACGACTACATTGCCTATCACTTCAGTGATGAGGAAAAGCTCCAGCGTCAGTATGGCTATCCGGATTATGAGAACCATAAGCGGTACCATGAGGAATACAAGCGGATCGTTGCTGGTATCCTGAATGAGTTCGAGCAGGGCGGTGCAACAGTGGCTCTGGTTTCCAAGACCAATCAGGCCATTGCCGGCTGGCTGCTCAACCACATCAAAAAAGAAGATGTCAAGGTCGCTGCGCATATCCGTTCCAAGCGCCAAGACTGATACTATGCTGAAAACAGGAGGAGACCGTCCGATACTGACGGACCTCCTGTTTTTTTATGAAAGGGGGAGAGGGGAATATGAAAGGATGGATCGCCTTGCTGCTGACAGCGGCGCTGCTCTGTCAGCTGGAGCCGGTTTATGCCGTGCTGCACCAGAACCTCTCCTGGCTCCCCGAAACCCCGCCCATCGAACTGCCCCAGTTCTATCTGACCCGGGAGGACGCAGTCCGGTCCCGGGAGGAAAACGATGGCAATTCCGGGCCGGAGGAGGATCAGCCGGTGATGGCAGAGCCCTCTCCGGAGGACGAATGGGCCTTGCTGCTTGTCAATGCGGACCATCCCATTGACCGGGAGTTCTGTCCGGAACTGGAGGTGATCCAGCCGGGTGAACCCTATCAGGCCGATGCCCGGATTGTGGACGACCTCCGGGCCATGATGGAAGCGGCCCGGCAGGACGGTGTCGATCTGCTGATCTGTTCGGCCTACCGCTCCTATGACCAGCAGGCGTACAACCTGCAGCGGAGCAAGGAGGGCTATCTGCAGGCCGGATACAGCCCGGAACAGGCAGCTGTGATTGCCGGACGCTACATTGCCCCCGCTGGCGGAAGCGAACACCAGACTGGTCTGGCAGTGGACATCGTCACGCCGTCTTATCAGATTCTGGACGATGGCTATGCCAACACCGCAGCGGCACAGTGGCTGCTGGAAAACGCCGCGGACTATGGCTTTATCCTGCGGTATCCCCGGGATAAGGATGAGATCACCGGGATCTGGTTCGAGCCCTGGCATTACCGGTATGTGGGCAGAGAAGCCGCCGGGACAATCATGGAGCGGGGACTCTGCCTGGAGGAATACCTGGAGGAAACCGGAGCCCCGGCGGCGGATCTCACCTGAGCCGAAGGGATTCACAGCGGGGAATCGTTGCGGAACCAGCCCCGGGTGTAGTATAATGTCATTCGGTAGAAATTGATTCAGTGCATTGGAGAGGAGTTGTTCCATTGACTAAGACAATCAAGGCCCGGTATGGGATTCTGGCAGTTTCCCTGCTGCTGATCCTCGGCTTCGGATTCCTGCCCGCTCCGGCTGGCATGACTCAGTCCGCCATGCGGGTGATCGGCATTTTCCTGGGAACTTTGCTGCTGTGGCTCACAGTTTCCATCGACTGGCCCAGCCTGCTCTGCATGGCGGCTCTGGCTGCTGTCCCGGAACTGGGAGTAAACGCAGTGCTGTCTGCCTCCTTTGGCAATTCCACCTTTGCATTCCTTATGTTCACCTTCCTGTGCACCTATGCGCTCTCCCAGACCCCCTTTGTACGGCGCTGCGCAGTCTGGTTCGTATCCAGCCGCATGGCACAGAAAGGCCCCTGGCAGCTCACCTGGCTGTTCTTCCTCTCGGTGATCTTCCTGGGACTGTTCATCTCGCCCACAGTGCTGTTTGTGATCTATCTCCCCATCATTGAGGAGATCTATGCGGTGCTGGGCATCCAGAAGGGGGACAAGGCTGCCTCCATGCTGATGATGGGCCTGGTCTTCTGCTGCGGAATCTCCTCCGGCATGACCCCCATTGCCCATGTGTTCCCGCTGATGGCGATGGAATTCTATCACACTGCCACCGGCCTTGCCATTGACTATGCCGGTTATATGGCCTTTGCTGTGCCGGTGGGAATCCTCTCTGTGCTGGCGATGATGCTCCTGTTCCGCTTTGTACTGCGCCCGGATCTGACATCGCTGGATACCTCCCGGGCCGGGGAACTCCGGGCCGGATTGGAGAAAATGCAGTCCAGAGAGTTGTATACGCTTGGAATATTCCTGTTTGTAGTGGCTTTGTGGGTGGTTCCCAGCATGATCGAGCCCTGGGCACCGGAGGTCTATACCTATATCAACAGCTTCGGCACGGCCTATCCGCCGCTGCTGGGTGCGGTGGCTCTCTCGCTGATTGCGCCGGAGGGCAAGCCCCTGCTGCCCTTCGGAGAGGCCATGTCCAAGGGCGTGCCGTGGGGCAGCCTGATCATGTGCGCCGGTACGCTGGCGGTGGGCTCAGCCATGACCAACGGCTCCATTGGCCTGACCGGCTGGATCTCCGAGCGGATCGCTCCGGTGGCGTCCTCGCTGGCACCGCTGGCTGTGGTAGCACTGTTCTGCTTCTGGGCTGCCGTCCAGACCAACCTCTCCTCCAACATGGTGACCGTGTCGGTGGTGACCGCCATTGCGGTGCCGGTCTGCCTGGGTACCGGCGGCAGTGTCAATGCGGCGGCAGTCTGCTCGCTCATCGGCCTGCTGGCCTCCTATGCCTTTGCCACTCCGCCTGCCATGCCCTGTGTAGCCATCGCGGGCAGCAGCGGCTGGACCACTGCCGGCGCTCTGGTGCGGTATGGGTTCCTGCTGATGCTCGCCTCGGTGCTGATCTGTGTGTTCCTGGGGTATCCGGCGGCCTGCATGGTGCTCTGATACGACAATACAAAAAACAGCGATGAGATCCGAAAATCCCATCGCTGTTTTTTATTGGTATTGCGTTTGCTGTTACTTCAGGTCAACAGTGATGTAGGTCAGGCCGTTGGCGGTCTCGGACTTTACATCGCAAACCTTCTCCAGGAAGGTATCAGACAGCGGAATATCGAAGTCAACGCTGTAAGTCATACCGTTGTACTTGGAAGTACCCTCAACACGGATAACATTGTTCTCCAGCGCAACATGCATGTCCTCAGGATTGATGCCGATGGTCTTTACCATAGTGGCATAGGTATTGCCGTTCTTGATCCACGGAGCGTAACCAGGAGCATTCAGCTTCAGATTGGAAAATCCGTCAAAGTTGTCCATGATTTCTTCAAAAACCTTAAACATGATAGAACACCTCTCCTTAATTTTGTGCATGATATGTGTAGGAATCTTCTTCCTGCTACAACTATAATTTAATACAACGCTGTGGATTTGTCAAGAAACAGAATGTGAAAAATAATGTGACTTTGTCACAAAATATTGAACATCAACCTGTTAAAAACACAAAAAACACAGCGGGAACGCTTTTCAGCGTGAAAGGGGAGGGATCAGACGCCTGTCCAGCCGACGCTTCCCAGGAAGTACAGAATAATCCAGGAAACAACCAGCATGAGCAGAGTGATGGGAAGGGCCCATTTCAGCCACTTGCTCAGCGGGACACCGGCGATTGCCAGCGAACCGGCAGTAGCGCCCAGGGCGGGGGTTACCAGGTTGGTGAAGCCGTCGCCGAACTGGAATGCGGAAACAGCCAGGTTGCCGGACATGCCCAGGCTTTCTGCCATCGGCTTGATGATGGGGATCAGGATTGCCATCTTTGCCGAAGCGGACGGAACGAACAGGTTCAGGAAGGCGACGATTGCCGACATACCCACCGAGGCCAGACCAAGGGAGAGTTCCCGCAGGGGCAGGCAGGCGTAGTAAACGATGGTGTGCAGGATATTGCCGTTTTCCATAACGAGCGACATGGTGCCGGCCAGACCGATCACAGCCGCAACGAAGGCCATGCCGGAGGTGCCCTTGGCAAAGGCAGCGCCGATCTTATCCAGATTCTGTCCGTAGATCAGGCCGCAGAGGATTGCCACGGGGATCTGGACAGCGGGCATGATGGTATTTGCCATGCCCAGTACGGTCATCATGTAGACGATCACGAAGTACTGCGCAAAGAACAGGACAGTTACCAGAGCGGCCCGGGGATTGAAGGCTACAACTTCCATCTCATCGCCGGTTTCCGCATGGTAAGTTTCCATCCAGTCGGTATTTCCCATGGCCGACTTGGTGGGGTCCTTGGCAATTTTACGGGCATAGTGCAGGGTATAGAGCATACCGATTGTAATAATAACGAGCAATATTACAGTTCGTTCTACAAAACCGGAATACATGGGGACATCCATCATCAGCTGTGCGGTGGAGATCCGGCGGGGACCCACTGCAAAGCCGGTAAAGGAGGCAAAGAAGGTGAGGGCAACCGCCATGATGGGGTCCAGGCGGAGCTTTTTCGCCATCATCACGCCCAGCGGAACCAGAGCGATCATCTGGTCACCACCGCCGAATGCACCCCGAATACCGATAATCAGAAACATCAGGAGAACTAGAACTGTTACACCCTTGTCCTGAAGTTTGGAGATAGCCCAGTTTATCATGGTGTCGAAAGCGCCTGCACCCATAATGACACCTACACAGCCGCTACCAATCAGCATCAGTGATACGATATAGCTGGAGTTCATGAAGCCGGGCAGGATGTAGATGAGGGACTGCCAAGGATTTACAGGGGTCTGGTGACCCAGCAGGTGGAACTCATCGCCGATGAGGGCGCCGCTTTCCGGATCGGTGGCAAACTGACCAGCGGGAACAATATAGGTCAGCAGGCTCATCAGCAGGGTCAGACCCAGCATCAGGAAGAGCAGAATGGGGCATTTTCAGCTTTGACATTTTCTTGGCAGGGGCAGCGGTCGGTGCAGACATAGTAGTCGCCTCCTTCAGGTTCGGGCTGAGGCCTATTCCGCCGCAGCAGATGCAGGCAGAAACGTAAGTGTAAAATATATAATTATTTTTACAATTTGTAAAACAATTATATACTTTACTGATTTAAGCGTATCTAAATTTACTGCGAATGCCAATTGAAAAGTTATTGTGATTATATACGTAAATAGTATTAAAAAATCGACCGATTCATACAATTCACCCCAAGTGCATTGCGGAAATATCGAAAGTGTGCTACTATTACACCAGAACGGTAGAGTGATAAAGCGTTTTTGGATTTTTGATCGAACCGGTGCGCTTTCGTCCCTGCTGCCGAGCTTTTATGCTGAAGCATTACTGTAAGGAGGAATGTATGATGAAGGTTTACGAGCTGGCAAAGGCCGTAGATCCTTATGTAGTATCCATGCGCCGGTATTTCCACGAAAATCCCGAGCTGTCCAACCAGGAGGACAAGACCATCGAGCGGATCGGTCAGGAACTGGATGCCATGGGCATTCGGTATGAAGTTGTTCCCAAGGGTGGTATCATCGGTTATATTGAGGGTGCCAAGCCCGGCAAGGGCAAGACTGTCCTGCTGCGTGCCGACTGCGATGCGCTGCCTGTTCTGGAAAAGAAGGACAACCTGGCAGGTCCCCGTGTCTGCTGCTCCAAGGTAGACGGTGTAATGCATGCCTGTGGTCATGACGGTCATACAGCCATCCTGCTGGGCGCTGCCAAGATCCTCAATGAGCACAAGGACGAGATCGCTGGTAAGATCATCCTGTTCTTCGAGCGTGCAGAGGAAAACGGCGGCGGTATGCCCCAGATGCTCGCCTACATGGACAAGCACGGCATCACTGCTGATACCTGCTATGGTACTCACCTGTTCGCAATGCTCGAGTCCGGTAAGGTTGGTCTGATCACCGGCGGTACCATGTCCACCGCTATGGGCTTCAATATCACCATCCATGGCAAGGGCGGTCACGGTTCCCGTCCCGACCAGGCCAACAGCCCCATCGACTGCTTCGTAGCCATCTACAATGCGCTGCAGGCAGCCCGTCTGACCAAGATCACCCCCTTCAAGCCTCTGACTCTGTCGGTAGGTCTGCTGCAGGCCGGTGCAGTCAGCAACGTTATCCCCAACGACCTGACCTTCGCTGGTACAGCCCGTCTGTTCGACCGTGAAGAGGTTGGTTATCCCTTCAAGGAAACCCTCATCAAGATCGTTGACGGTATCTGCGCTGCCTATGGCTGCACTGCTACTTACAACCAGCTCAGCGATCCCGCTTACCCGGTTTACAACGATCCGGAGTGCGTAGAGTTCGCCCGCAAGGTTGTAGGCGCTGAGTTGGGTGAAGATGTAATTGCTCAGCCCGAGCCCTGGATGGCTTCCGAGAGCTTCTCCAGACTGCAGAAGCTGATGCCCGGCGTATTCGCTCTGGTAGGCGTGAACAACCCCGAAAAGGGTACTGGCGCTGCTCACCACAACGAGTACTTCGACATCGATGAGGATACCTTCAAGCTCGCTGTTACCGGTGCAGTCAGCTATGCGCTGAACTTCCTGGAGAGCGATATTGATACCTCTGCCCGCAAGTGGAAGGGCACCATGCGCGACTTCTTCAAGGATATGGGCTACACCGATGAAATGATCGAGGCAGTCTACAAGAAGATCGAGGCATAACCCTCAGAAATAAGGATCATTCCTGAAAAAGAGCCGGTTTTTATACCGGCTCTTTTTTTGCGGCATAAAATTGTGATATGTCGGATAATAGTTATAAAGTATAAACATTATTGTTGCAATATGTTAAAAGTGTAATTTATCGCTTGGATTTTTTCGTCAATAATAGAAAAATACTGGTTAGTGAAATGTCAAAATCTCCACTTTGTGCAGATCACGGAATGTTTTGCCTGTTTTGTTCATTTGGGACGGAATGGGTACGGAGGTGTTTCAAATTGAAAATTTATGAACTCGCAAAGGAAGTCAATCCCTATGTAGTGGAAATGCGCCGGTATTTCCATGAGCATCCGGAGCTGTCTAACCAGGAGGACAAGACCATTGAATGCATTGGTCAGGAACTGGATGCCATGGGCATTGAGTATGAAGTAGTGCCCCATGGCGGTATTGTAGCCATTCTGGAAGGCAAGGCTCCCGGCAAGGGTAAGACTGTCTTGCTGCGTGCCGACTGCGATGTACTGCCGGTTCAAGAGACCAAGGAGAACCTGGCTGGTCCCCGTGTCTGCTGCTCCAAGGTGGATGGCGTGATGCACGCCTGCGGCCATGATGGCCATACTGCTATGCTGCTGGGCGCTGCCAAGATCCTCAAGGAACATCTGGACGAAGTATATGGACGGATCATCCTGTTCTTCGAGCGTGCTGAGGAAAACGGCAGCGGTATCCCGCAGATGCTGGCTTATATGGACGAGAAGGGCCTCAAGCCGGACACTGTCTGGGGCATCCATCTGTATGCCGGTCTGGAATCGGGCAAGATGGGTCTGCTGGATGGCAGTACCATGGCTTCGGTATTCGGCTTCAATGTCACCATCCATGGCAAGGGCGGTCATGGTTCTCGTCCTGACCAGGCCAACAGCCCCATCGACTGCTTCGTTGCCATCTACAATGCTCTGGAAGCAGCCCGTCTGACCAAGATCACTCCCTTCCAGCCTCTGACTGTATCGGTAGGTCTGCTGCAGGCCGGTGCTGTGGGCAATGTAATCCCCAACAACCTGACCTTCGCCGGTACTGCCCGGTTCTATGACTGGGATCTGGTGGGCATGCCCTTCCGCAACTACTTCTTCCAGATGGTAGAGGGCATTGCTGCTGCCTATGGCTGCACTGTTTCCTACAACAGCATCACCGAGCCGGCCTTCGCCGTTTCCAATGACCCCGAGTGCGCAGCCTTTGCGCGCAAGGTCATCGGTGAAGAGCTGGGCAATGATGTCATTGCTTTCCCCGAGCCCTGGATGGCTTCCGAGAGCTTCTCGCAGCTGCAGAAGCTGTGGCCCGGCGTCTTTGCTCTGCTGGGTATCAACAACCCCGAAAAGGGTACCGGTGCTGCTCGTCACAATGAGTACTTCGACCTGGATGAAGATGTGTTCAAACTGGGCGTAGCGGGTGCTGTTACATACGCACTGCGCTTCCTGGACGGCGATGTGGATACCTCTTCTAGTCAGTGGAAGGGCAGTGTCCGCGATCTGTTCACCGAGCTTGGCATCAAGCCCGAAGTGATCGACAGCTACTACAAGGCAATCCACGAATAAGATTGTTCTGTCCCGAAAACAGCAGGCAGTTTTGCCTGCTGTTTTTGTATTTTGTGCAGAGTGCTTAAAAACTGCCTCGAAGATTTCCAGGGCAGTTGTGCGGCTTTGATTGAATCATCCGGCAGATTATGGTATCCTGTAACTAACAGAATTTCGAAATCCTGCAGATGATCCGGGGGTAACGGCTCACCTGCCTGTCCAGAAAAGGAGTTGTGTTTCATGTCTTACAGTCCCAAGCTCGGTTCCGCTTTCAATAAGACCCGTCTGCGTGACCCGGAGCATCCCACCACCTGTTCGGGTATGTGTTCGGTCTGCGGAGAATGTCCTGGCCTGTGTGAGATCGGTCTGGCTGCGGTGCGCGGCGCGGATACGGTCTATCCCACTGCCGGCGGTATCTATCAGTATGGCTCGGAAAAGGATTATCCGGTGGATCTGTCCCACTTCAATATCAACGGACGGGTATTCGGCGCTGTGGGCGCACCTGAGTGCTCGGCGGAGGCCACTGTGTTCCATGTGAAGATGGAAACCGAGATCGGCCGCCGCAATCCCATCAAGCTCAAGCTGCCGGTGGTACTGCCCGCAATGGCAAAGCTGGCCTGGCCGGAGTATTTCGGCGGCGCAGCCATGGCAGGTGTGCTGGCTGTGATTGGTGAGGGCGCCATTGACAAGGACCCGAACCTGGTATGCGAAAATGCCAGGGTCAAGGAGTGCCAGCTGCTCAAGGATATGATCGGCGCCTTCCGCAAGTACGACCACGGTTATGGTCAGATCATCCTGCAGGTGAACTGCGATGACGACATCCGCGGCGTGGCAGAATACGGCCTGACCGAGTGCGGCGCCACCGCCATCGAGTTCAAGTTCGGACAGTCCGCCAAGGGCATCCAGGCCATGGGCATTGTGGAGGGTCTGGACAAGGCGCTCAAGATGAAGAAGAACGGCAACCTGATCCTGCCCGATCCCGAGGACCCCGAGGTGCAGAAGGAATATCTGGCAGGCCGTGGTCCGCACTTCCGGGATTACAACCGTCTGCCCATGTGGACCGAGGAATATCTCTGCGGACGCATTGAGGAGCTGCGCAAGCTGGGCGCCAAGAATATCTTCTTCAAGATGGCGGGCTATGATCCCCAGGATATGGAGAAGGTACTGCGCATTGCCTGCAAGGCCGAAGTGGACATGGTCACCTTTGACGGCGCCGGCGGCGGCAGCGGCAACAGCCCGGTGAAGATGATGAACGAGTGGTGCTATCCCACCATCCAGATGGAGAGCGAGCTCTACACCATCTGCCAGCGGCTGGAGAAGGAAGGCCTGGAACTGCCGGATATCGCCATCACCGGCGGCATTGCCAGTGAGGATCAGGTGTTCAAGACCCTGGCCTTCGGCGCTCCCTACGTGACTATGGTGGGCATCGGACGGGCAGCCATGGCAGCAGCCATGAGTGCCAAGAAGGTGGGCGAGCTCATCGCAGAGGGCAATGTGCCCAAGGAATATGCCAAGTTCGGCAGCACAGTTCCGGAGATCTTCGCCGACCTGCGGGAACTGCGGAGCATCTACGGCGACGAGGCGGACAGCTTCCCCACCGGCGCCATCGGTGTATTCTCCTACCTCAACAAGATCCATCTGGGCGTGCGCCAGTTCCTGGCACTCAACCGGAAGTTTGATGTGGCCTATACCGACCGCACCGACCTGATCCCGCTGACCTATGAGGCACTGGATCTTCTGAACGGCACCTATCTGAAGTAAATCTGTATTCCCGAAGCCCCCCTTTGGAATGTGTAGCCAGAGGGGGGCTTTTTGTGCGCCAGGGGAGGAATCTCCAGGGGAAATTTGGGGACAGAATGGGACGAAAATTTTACGAAAATTTGATGGTGAGCAGTCCCAAAAACTGATACAATGGCAAAGTAGGCAGAATTGGCGTTGTCATGCGGATTTTTTGTTAAATTGATAACGATATTCGATTTTATTCGTTGGTTTGTTGCACAGAAACGGATATAAAGTTTTGTGAAATACCAATAAAAAATTCGTCGAAAATAGTGATGGAAACGCTTGATTCTTGACTTTGGATACAAGACCTATTAAAATAGTAGATTGACATGGCGCGGGTATTTGTTCACAATTTGTTCGCTTTGCGGAAACAATGCAAACCCATGTCATTCAGGGATTCCCCAAGGGAGAGGAACGGTATTTTGAGCAGAAAAGTTGTCTGGATCGGCTGCGCTGTCATTGCGCTGAGCATCGTACTGTATCTGGCGGGCTTCGCCCCGGAAAGCCGGGAAGAACCCGAGGATTACGGCGGGTTCCGGTCGGGCATCACCTATGCCATGAATACGGTCATCGAACAGAAATGGTACGGGGAATCGGCGGATACCGTCTACACCGGCATGGAAACCAAGATCCGGGAGATTGAATCGGTGCTTTCCCTGCACCTGTCCCAGTCGGAGATCGCTGCAATCAACGAAAATGCCGGCGTTCAGCCTGTGGAGGTTTCCCAGCGCACCTTTGACCTGCTCCAGCGGGCCAAGGAGCTGTCCGAGCAGTCGGACGGCGCATTCGACATCACCATCGCACCGGTGGTGGAGCTCTGGGGCATCACTTCGGATCACCCCCATGTGCCCACTGATGAGGAACTGGCCCAGGCCATGGCTCTCATGGGGCTGGAGGATCTGGTGCTGGACGAGGAAGCCTGTACGGCCTACCTCACCCGGCCCGGCATGGCAATCGACCTGGGCGGCATCGCCAAGGGCTGGACTGCCGATCAGCTCCGGGAATATGCCCGGGAGCTGGGAGCGGAGCGGGGGTATGTATCGCTGGGCGGCAACCTGATGATCATCGGGGAGCGTCCGGACGGCGACCCGTTCAAGTTCGGACTGCGGGACCCGCAGGGAGATGCCAGCACCTACCTTGGCACTGTAACGCTGGAGGACGGCTGCACCATGGCGACCACCGGCGGATATGAGCGCTACTTTGAGGAGGACGGCATCCGGTACCATCATGTACTGGACCCCAGGACCGGTTATCCGGCGGACAGCGACCTTCTGAGCGTAGCGGTCATCAGCAAGGATGGCACCCTGGCGGACTATCTTTCCACCACACTGTTTGTCCAGGGGCTGGAGGCAGCCAAGGCGGCAGCGGGTTCGGAGGATTACGCCCTGGTAATGGTGGATCAGGAGAACAATGTCTGGATCTCCGGTTCACTGCGTGGGAATTTTGAACCCCACGAAACAGACGCGGATTACACCTATATTTATATAGACTGACAATAACAGGAAAACCGGGAGAGAAAACGATGGGATATGGCACGACAAACCGCAGCGCCCGTGTGCGGCAGACCGTCCTGATGGGACTGATGTTCGCACTGGCAATGGTGCTGAGCTATGTGGAGTCGATGATCACCGTCCCGGGACTCCCGCCTGGCGTCAAGCTGGGGCTTTCCAATATTGTCACCATGTACTGTGTATTCTTCCTGGGATGGCGGCAGGCCTATACATTGGCTGTGCTCAAGGGCAGTTTCGCCCTGCTCACCCGGGGATTTACCGCTGCCTGCATGAGTATCGCAGGCGGTCTTGTATCGGTTACGGTGATGCTTCTGCTGATCCTGCCGAAAAAACTCAACCTCAGCTATACACTTATCAGTGTGCTGGGTTCCCTGGGCCATAATTTCGGACAGCTGCTTATGGCGTCTGTGATTATGAAATCCGGGTTTGTCATTTATTATCTGCCTATAATGGCAGTGTCAGGCGTGGGAATGGGCGTTGCCACCGGCGTTCTCCTGCGTGTGATGCTCCCTTATATGAATAAACTGCAGCTGGTCAAGCACTGACTGCAGGCCGTAAGGCTATCACTATGACGAAGTAAAACCCCCGGGTAATTTATTTGGGGGTTCTGGTTCGTTTTTTAGGGGTAAATATGGTAAAAAACTTCTTTAACAGGAGGAAACTATCGTGTCAAAGCTTTTTTCAAAATCTTTGAATGGCGTCAAGGTCCCGCACAGCAAGAATACTGCTGAGATGGAAACCGTCAAGATGCCTGTGCCCGACAAGGTAGTGATCCCGATGAAGCAGCACATGGGCCGGGAGTGTACTCCCACCGTGAAGCTGACCGACCTGGTCAAAGTAGGTCAGATCATCGGCGATACTGACGCCTTTATCGGCGCGCCGATCCATTCCAGTGTTTCCGGTAAGGTCACCAAGATCGACGAGATCATCGGCACAGACGGCAATCCCATCAAGGCCGTGGAGATCACCACCGACAAACTGCAGGAGATCGATGAATCGGTCAAGGTTCCGGAGGTTACTGACCTTCAGAGCTTTGCTGCGGCAATCCGTGCTTCCGGGCTGGTGGGCCTGGGCGGTGCCGGCTTCCCGACCCATGTCAAGCTGATGCCCAAGAATCTGGATGAGGTCACCACTCTGCTGGTAAACGGCGCTGAGTGTGAGCCTTACATCACAGCTGACAACCGTGCCATGCTGGAAGATACCGACGACATCGTCGAGGGTATCAAGCTGGTGAAAAAGTACATGAACCTGTCCACTGTCATCATCGGCATTGAGGACAACAAGCCCCAGGCTATTGCCAAGCTCCAGGCAGCTGTTGCTGACATCGAAGGCGCTTCGGTCAAGGCTCTGAAGGCTCAGTATCCCCAGGGCGGTGAGAAGGTGCTGATCTACGAGTGCACCGGCAAGATCGTTCCAGAGGGCAAGCTCCCCAGCGATGTGGGCTGCGTTGTCATGAATGTTTCCTCCATTGCGTTTGTAGCCAAGTACATGCGTACCGGCATGCCGCTGATCACCAAGCGTCTGACCGTGGACGGCGATGCCATTGCCGAGCCCAAGAATGTGGAAGTTGCCATTGGTACTTCCTTCAGCGATGTGATTGACTTCTGCGGCGGTTTCAAGACCGAGCCCAAGAAGATCATCATGGGCGGACCGATGATGGGCTTTGCAGTTCCCACCATCAACTATCCTGTTCTCAAGAACAACAATGCAATCCTGGCATTCAGCGCTGCCAAGACTGCTGAGGCTGAAAAGCCGGAAACCCCCTGCATCCGCTGCGCCCGCTGCGTGAATGCATGTCCCTTCAGCCTGATGCCTGCTGCCATTGAAAAGGCTTACAAGGCCGGCAATGTGGATGCTCTGAAGGCTCTGAAGGTAAACCTGTGCATGGAATGCGGCTGCTGTGCCTATGTCTGCCCGGCCAAGAGAAATCTTGTATCGGTCAACCGGCTGGCCAAGAAAATGATTGTTGAAAGGAGCAAGTAAGGGTGAGTACCATTACAAATAAGCTGACTGTGTCTCCTTCTCCTCATATCAAGGATAAGGTGACAACTTCCTCTCTGATGCTCAATGTGATCATTGCTCTGGTTCCCGCTGCGGTGGCTTCGGTTGTGATCTTCGGCATCAGCTCGCTGATCCTCATCGCCACCTGTGTAATTACCTGCGTGGTTGGTGAGTACCTGTTCAATGTCGTATGCAAGAAGCCCCAGACCATCGGGGATCTGAGTGCGGTTGTGACCGGCATCCTGCTGGCCTTCAACCTGCCCTCCACCTTCCCGATCTGGATGGCTGTGGTTGGTTCCCTGTTTGCCATCGTGATGGTCAAGAACCTGTTCGGCGGTATCGGTCAGAACTTTGCCAACCCCGCCATTGCCGGTCGTGTAATCCTGCTGATCTCCTTCTCCGGTCCCATGACCAGCTGGATGATTCCTGAAAAGGCTGTGGGCGGCTTCCGTCTGGTATCGGGTGCTACCCCCCTGGCTGTAAATGCTCTGGGCAATACCGCAGACCTTCCTTCCTATGCCGATATGTTCCTGGGTCTGCGCGGCGGTTCTCTGGGTGAGACCTGCATCCTGGCTCTGCTCATCGGCGGTATTTTCCTGATTGTCCGCGGTGTCATCAAGCCCATTATCCCGGTTGCCTTCCTGGGCACCATCGCAGTATTCGCTCTGCTGGTTGGTCAGGACCCGCTGTTCCATCTGATGGCTGGCGGTGCTGTTCTGGGTGCCTTCTTCATGGCTACTGACTATGTTACTTCTCCGGTTACCGATATGGGCAAGCTCATCTTTGGTATCGGCTGTGGTCTGATCACCATGGTGATCCGTGTATACGGCAACTATCCCGAGGGTGTATCCTTCGCGATCCTGCTGATGAATGTAATTGCTCCGCATATTGATAGCCTTACAAAGTCCAAGCCCTTTGGAGGTGTAGTTGCAAAATGAGTATGTTCAAGGAATTTGCCATGCCGCCTCTGGTTCTGACAGTCATTGCAGCTGTTGTGACCGGCGCGCTGGTTGCCACTGAAAGTGTTACAACTCCTATTATTGAGCAGCAGGCTGCTGCGGCTGCGGATGCAGCCCGTGCAGTAGTGCTTCCGTCGGCAGATAGCTTCACCCAGGTTACTGTGGATGAAATGCCTGAAGGCGGCGTAGATATCTACGAAGCCAACAACGGTACAGGTTATGTAGTAACCGCTCAGGCAAAGGGCTATGGCGGTATGCTCAAGGTTATGGTCGGCATCGATTCCAATGGCCTGATTTCTGGTACCGAGGTACTGAAGAACAACGAAACCCAGGGTCTGGGTTCCAAGGTATCGGAACATGCCTTCATGGACCAGTATATCGGCAAGGATTCCACTCTGGAGGGAATTGAAACCATCAGCGGTACCACCATTTCTTCCAATGCCTTCAGCAAGGCAGTACAGAATGCTTACCAGGTATACGGTGTAGCTGCTGGTGTCGAAGTAGCCGGTACCCAGCGTGATCCGATTACAGATGAAGTAAAGGCTGAGCTGTTCCCGAATGTGACCAGCTTCCAGAAGTACGCTGTGGAAGGCGAGGCTTACAAGGCTGGCGATGAGGGTTACATCGTTGTAACCAGCAACGCCGGATTTGCCGGAGATGTAACCACTGCCATTGGTTTCGATCTGAACGGCGCCATTACCGGCGTGGTGTTCACCGAGACCAGCGAAACCCAGGATTACGGCGAACAGTATACCCGTGCTTCCTGGAAGGATGCTCAGGTGGGCAAGACTTCGGCAGATGAACTGGATCTGATTTCCGGCGCGACTGTCACCTATGATGCCCTGAAGCTGAACTTCACTGAGGCCTTTGAGATGCTGCCCACACTGGCAGATGCTGCTCTGGAATATGAGGGTACTGCTGAGGGCTACAACGGCACCATGACTGTTGCCGTAGGCATTGATTCCACCGGTGCCATTACCAGCGTCCGTCTGGTGGACAGCGCAGATGATTTTGCCAGCAAGGTAAGTGATGAAGCCTTCACTTCCCAGTTTGTAGGCAAGACTTCCACCGATGGTATTTCCACCATTTCGGGCGCAACGGTTTCTTCCACAGCCTTCATTGAGGCCGTAAACAATGCACTGGCTGCACAGAAGGGAGCATAAGAGATCGTGAAAAAGAATAAGCTTTCGATACTCACAAATGGTATCATCAAAGAAAACCCTGTTCTGGTTCTGGTGCTGGGTACCTGTCCCACACTGGCAACCACTACCTCGGCGATCAATGGTCTGGGTATGGGTGTTGCCGCTACTGCTGTACTGGTATTCTCCAACCTGCTCATTTCGCTGCTCAAGTCGGTTATTCCGGACAAGGTGCGTATTCCCTGCTATATCGTAGTAATCGCCGGTCTGGTAACTGTTGTACAGATGCTGGTTCAGGCTTATGCCATTGACCTGTATAACGCTCTGGGTGTATTCCTGCCCCTGATCGTTGTAAACTGCATCATTCTCGGCCGTGCTGAGATGTTCGCCAGCAAGAACAATCCCATCGACTCCGTTCTGGATGGTCTGGGCATGGGCATGGGCTTCACCCTGACCCTGTTCATGATGGGTGCGATCCGTGAACTGCTCGGTTCCGGTTCTATCTTCGGCGTATCGGTTCTGTCCACTCCCATTGCCATCTTCGGCGTGGCTCCTGGCGGCTTCATCGTATTCGGCTGCCTGGTTGCCCTGGTCAACAAGATCACCTCGGGCAAGGCCATCAAGAAGAAGGAATTCAGCTGTGCTGACTGCCCGGTTGCATCGGTATGCGGTCAGTCCAAGCTGGCTTGCGAGAAGGGAGAGTGCTAATCCATGAAAGAACTGATGATTATTCTGTTCAGCGCGATCCTGGTTAACAACTACCCGCTGTCCAAGTTCCTGGGTATCTGCCCCTTCCTGGGTGTATCCAAGAAGCTGGATTCTGCAGTGGGCATGAGCGCTGCGGTTATCTTTGTAATGCTGATGGCAACTGCGGCTACCTGGCCCATCTATGATATGCTGCTGGAGCCCAATGGTCTGGCTTACCTGCAGACCATCGTATTCATTCTGGTTATCGCCGCACTGGTACAGCTGGTAGAAACCATCCTCAAGAAGTATGTTCCTGCTCTGTACAAGGCACTGGGCGTATATCTGCCGCTGATCACCACCAACTGTGCTGTTCTGGGTGTAACCGTACTGAACATCACTGAGAACTACAACTTCGTAGAGTCGATGGTGAACTCTCTGGGTGCTGGTCTGGGCTTCATGCTGGCAATGGTACTGTTTGCCGGTGTCCGTACCCGTCTGGAGAACATCGACGCTCCCAAGTGCTTCCAGGGCCTGCCCATCACTCTGCTTGCCGCTTCGCTGGTATCTGCTTCGTTTATCGGATTTTCCGGTGTAGTTGACGGCCTGTTCATGTGATTTTGGTAGAGAGGAGTTTGGAACCATGGGTATTTATACATTTCCTGTAATGCTGGTAGGCGGTATTGGTCTGCTGGCTGGTGTGATCCTGGCTGCTGCTTCCAAGTTCTTTGCGGTGGAAGTAGATGAGCGGGTCACCAAGATCCGTGAGTGCCTGCCCGGTGCAAACTGCGGCGGCTGCGGCTTTGCCGGTTGTGACGACTATGCCGCAAACCTGATCGCCAATCCGGATCTTCCCACCAACCTCTGCCCGGTCGGCGGTGCAGCGGTTGCCCAGAAGATCAGTGAGATCATGGGTGTATCCTTTGAAGCTGCTACTCCCAAGCATGCGGTAGTACACTGCAATGGTACCTGCCAGAACACCAAGTATGCCATTGATTACGAAGGACCCCAGACCTGCGCTGCCTGCAACACCATGTTCGGCGGTCGCGGTACCTGTAACTTCGGCTGTATCGGCTTTGGTGACTGTGTAGCTGCCTGTCAGTATGACGCCATCCACATTGTGGACGGTGTGGCTGTGGTAGATCCTGAGAACTGCATCGCCTGCGGTGCATGTGCCAAGGCCTGCCCCAAGGGTCTGATCACCATGATCCCCGAGACCAGCCAGATCTATGTAAGCTGCTCTTCCAAGGCCAAGGGTGCTGTAACCCGTCAGGCCTGCAGCGTGGGCTGTATTGCCTGCCGCAAGTGCGAGAAGAGCTGCCCCTCCGGCGCGATCACTGTCAACAACAATGTTGCCTCCATCGATCCGGAGAAGTGCACCAACTGCGGCCTGTGCATGAGCCAGTGCCCCACCGGTGCAATCCGCAATGTAATGTACTGCGACGGCAATCCTGCCAACACCGCAGCACACGACTAATTGCATATCTGTCTGAAAAAGCACACGGCTTGTCCGTGTGCTTTTTTTGTTTGATGCGGCATTCTCAGCCGGGGCGGAGGCAGGAAAAGGGCGTTATCCGGCGGCGCACGGCTGACTGGCGCTGATATGGACTGTGCAGAATGCCAGGAGTAATTTCGACAAAAAGCCGGGGCAGAGTTTTGACATTCGGACGATGCCCCATGGGAGAGGACAGCGCAGCCGGAAAAATCCAGCGGGATTTCGACAAATTTTTCAGATGGTTTATTGTGGGAATTAAATGAAAATTTTTTATTACTAATATAAATCTTTATTATTGCATAGACCTGTATTATAATGAAGGCAGGTAAACGAAACAGAAATTCTCATCGCAATAAAAATTTATTACAGGAGGCAGGCATGGAACCTATCATGAAAGAATATTGTGAATTGGTTGGGTTCCTTGGAAAGGTGCTGGGCCAGGATTATGAGATCATCCTGCATGATCTGAGCAACATGGATCACTCGGTGATCGCGGTGGCAAACGGACATGTCAGCGGGCGCAGGATCGGTTCTCCCATGAATGAGAACGGGCTGCGGCTGATCCGCTCCGGGGCATGGAAGGATAATCCGGAGATGATCCGCTACCGGGGATACTCCAAGAAGAGCAATCAGCTGCTCTGCTTTGCCCGGTTCATCAAGAACCAGGAGGGGGAGCCCATCGGAATGCTCTGCATCAACTACGACTACACCAACAGCCAGAAGCTGGTGGACAGCCTGACCGAACAGCTGGGCATTGCTTCCCTGCCGGATCAGGCGGAAAGTGAAAAATACTTCAAAAGCGACACCGAAAAGTTCCCGGACAATATGGAAGAGGTGGTCTATGGCATCTGCAACCAGGTGTTGTCCGAGGCCACGGTGCCGGTGGACCGGCTTTCCCAGGACGAGAAGATCGCCATTGTGGAAAAGCTGGACGGCAAGGGAGTTTTTCTGTTCAAAGGCGCGGTAGCATTGGTAGCCGGACGGCTCCAGACCTCCGAGGCGACCATCTACCGGTATCTCTCCAAAATCAACCGGGCCGGCGGGAAAAACGGCCTGCAGTAAATCCATGGTTTCAGCCCGGAATGGATCCGCCGGGTGAAATAGACAGAATTTTTACCAAAGCAGAAAGTAGGGGAGTTTATGACACAAGAATACAGCAGCATGGCCAACAGTATTATCATGTGGCTGGCCTGTGCACCGGGAGTATTGATCGTGTTGTTCCAGGCATATCTCTTCTTCCGGCGCAGTAAAAAAGATGCTCTGCGGGTAGGCCTCACCGAGAAACAGGTCAAGGCTGCCATCCGCAGTGCGACTGTAACCTCCATTGGTCCGTGTTTTGTAATGCTGACCGCTATGCTTTCCCTGATGCTCTATGTGGGCGCGCCGCTGGCGTGGCTGCGTGTGGACTTCATCGGTTCGGTATCCTATGAGCTCCAGGGCGCCAACTTCGCCGCAGAGGGTATGGGCATTGAACTGGGTACCGCTGCCATGGATGCCAGCTATCTGTCCACCGCCTCCATTGTTATGACTGCCGGCTGTATCGGCTGGGTTATCTTTGCGGCACTTTTCTCCGATAAGATGGAGAAGGTCAATGCAGTCATGAGCGGCGGCAATGAGCTGCTGGTTCCCATCCTGGGCACCGGCGCTCTGATCGGTGTATATGCCTCGCTCACCATGGACCGTCTGTATCCCTTCAAGAACCAGGGCTTTGCGGTACTGTCCTCGGCAGCACTGATGTTCCTGATCCAGAGCTACAACAAAAAAGCCAACAAACAGTGGCTCAAGGAATGGGGACTGACCATCTGCATGATCTTCGGTATGATCTGCGCCACTGTATCGGAACAGTTCATCATGCTGTAAGCCATACAGCTCATTCAATGAAAAAACCGATCCCGGCACCGCTGTTGTGCCGCATTCAGGGGGTAATCAAGTATGACTGACATGGAACGTAATGTATTCCATAAGGAATATATGCCTTACATCATCAAATGGGGAAAGCTCACCTGCTGGCTTTCCATTCCGCTGATCTTTATCCCGGCAATTGCCCTGTATATCTTCTATCAGGCTGTGCCGCCGGTGGGCGGTGTGATCACTGGTTTTATCGCACTGTTCTCCTCGATGGTGGCCTGGTATGTGGTGGACCCCATCACACTCTATCCCATTCTGCACATCCCCGGCATGTATATGACCTATATCGCCGGTAACTCCAAG
>ERZ857521.1858-NODE-1858-length-22756-cov-16.342408_pt1 | contig 22756 bp, 2 predicted proteins | sample MGYA00519701_ERZ857521 | MGnify/ENA primary metagenome ERZ857521 (study PRJEB31778, sample SAMEA3449346) | human gut metagenome | biome: human gut; feature: human-associated habitat; material: faeces | place: United Kingdom | collected 2010/2012 ...
ATGGAATTACCTTTGATATTGTATCTGTGGAAGAGGCACAAGAGATGTATAGGGCCTATGCAAAACGTTTGCATGATCGGATTCAACTGGCAGAGCAGCAAAGTCACTATGTGTTTAACATAGTAAAATAGAGCTAAAATTATTCGAAATATCATTATAAATATAAGGTAGTTATGCATAATTTATTGATTATGCATGACTACCTTATTTTGTTATATATATTATTCTATTATAAATAACCTTTTATTTAGTACCTTAACTTGATAAATTTTATCTAAATATTAAAAAGTTTAAACCAACCATTTGTAAAGCGTAGTATTTTTATAAAAATATCGAAAATGCTCGAAATAGAATTGTCAATGTAATATCTATTTGATACAATGGGTTATATGAAATTTAGATGAGGGGAACTTTTGATTATAGATATAGATGAGGAGTGATTACGATTAATATAGGGATTACCTTTTTTTGGGGCGAATCTTATAATCATATCTGGTCGAATGGGGCCGGACAAAACATGTACTTCTTAAAACAATGCTTGGAACAGATTGACGGTGTCGAATCTGTTTATTTTGTTTATTGGAGAAATGATAAATCTAGTATATCTGATAATATGCGGTTAGATTTGATGGATATCGATATTTATGACAGCGATGAAGTCATCGATAAGACTGATGTTTTGATTGAGGGAACATTAACATTAGAACCACAAATCGAAGAGGAATATCGTAAACGTGGTGCCAAAATTGTATCGTACCGTATGGGGAATGATTTCATTGCCGATATGGAAAAGATGGTTCACGATAAACCTGGTGCACGTGCTTTCAACGGTACGAAATATGATGCTGTATGGATGATTCCACAGCATATGAATACAAATCGTTGCTATTTAGAAATTATGACAAAAGCCCCTGTATATGAGGCTCCTCATTTATGGGATCCATTGTTTTTAGACCATATGACTAAATCTATTGAAGAACCATATACATTTGGTTATGAACATGGTCAAATGAAAGCTAATGGTGCTCGCGTCTCTGTATTGGAACCGAATATATCGGTACTAAAAAACTGTATGATTCCAATTTTGATTGGGGAAGAGGCTTATCGGAACCATCCAGAATTGGTAAAGCATATATATTTATGTAATACCTATGACATCAAAGATAATGATGCCATTTTTAATTTTATTGGATATACATCGGCTGTTAAAGCTAATGTAATGACCGTTGAAACGCGTCATATTACGCCGCAATTTCTTGCAAAATATACGGATATTGTACTTTCCTTCCAATGGGAAAATGCATTGAACTATGTATATTACGAGGCATTATATGGCGGTTATCCACTAGTACATAACTCACCAATGTTAAAAGCACAACATGTAGGCTTTTACTATGATGGATTTGATGCTTATGATGGTGAACGTCAATTGATTAGTGCTATTAAATCCTATGATGATGATTTTGAAAACCATAAAAAATGGAATGATAAGCTCATTAATTCGGTGTCGCCATTAAATAAAGAAAATATTCTCAAATATCAAATATTATTAGAAAAATTAGGAGTAAAGCAATAAATGAATAAAATATTCAAGGTTATTTGGTCCAAATCTAAACAATGTTATGTAGTTGTATCTGAAATGGCTAAAAATACTACAGGTAAAAAGAAAATTGTTGTGGCTGGTATTTTGGCTACACTGATGGCTGGTCAAGCAGTACAGGTAGATGCTGGGCCTGTAAAATCTGGAGGTACTAAAACAGGAGCTATTCTTATTTGGGGTTATAACGGCGGCTCTGCTACTGGTGATATTGAGGATGGTATTGGTATTGGTCAAGGTGCAAAACTTGGTGGTCGTGGTGGCGTAGCTATTGGTAGAGATGCAGAGAGTGCTGGTAATGCAGTATCTATGGGCTGGGATGCAAAGGCTACTGGTGGCAATGGTACTTCTTTAGGTATGAAAACCACGGCATCAGGTTCTGATGCGACAGCAGTAGGTTCGTATGCACAGGCTACTAAAATTAGTGCTACAGCAGTAGGTAATACTGCAGCCGCTACTGGGAATAATGCTGTTGCAGTGGGTTATGCTGCAAAAGCTGATCAAGAAAATGATAACGCATTTGGCTCTCAGACTCATGCTAATGGTGGTGGTGCTACTGCAGTTGGTTATTTAGTAAATACTACTGGCAATCAAGCATTTGGGGCAGGTTCTAATACTAATGTATCTGGTACTGCAGCAGTGGGTATTGGTTATAGCAATGAAGCATCTGGTGATCGAGCTATCTCTATTGGTAGTGCGTATAATGGTACAAAAACAGGTGCTACTGGTGATTACTCTGTTGCCCTTGGTGCAGCAGCACGTGCTAGTAATGAAGCTAGTATAGCAATTGGTAAAACTACAGTTGCTTCTCAAACTGGAGCAACAGCAATTGGTAATGGTGCAACTGCAAGTAAATCCGATGCTATAGCTATGGGTACAAGTGCAGCCGCTTCAGAAAGCAGTGCTATTGCATTAGGTAAGAGCACTCAAGCTAAGTCTAGTAAATCTATTGCTGTTGGTGAAGGCGCAGTTGCTGATGGCACTGCAACCATTGCGATTGGTGCTGGTAACAATGCAACTGGTTGGGGCGCAACAGCAGTAGGTAAAAATGTACAAGTTACAAGAGAAAGATCTACTGGTATTGGTTGGGATTTAACTGTTGATCAATCTGCGGCTACACTCGTTGGTTATAACTCTCAAGTACATGCTAACCAAGGTACTGGTCTTGGTTCTACTATTAATATTACAAGTGCTGCTCAATATGGTACTGGTATTGGTTATCAAGTAGATGTAAGTGGTAAAAATGCAGTAGCTATCGGTTCCAGTGGTGATACTGGTACTCACACTGCAGCTAGTGCTACAGATGCTGTATCTATTGGTACCGCTACTGTAGCTTCTGGTGAAGCCGGTACAGCTATTGGTAAACAAGCAGCTGCAAGTAAAGCAAATGCCATTGCATTTGGTACAAGTGCAGCAGCTTCTGAAAGTTCTGCTACCGCTATTGGTAAGGGTGCAACTGCAAGTAAAGCGAATACAATTGCATTTGGTACAAGTGCAACTGCTTCTGACACTAGTGCTACAGCAATTGGTAATGGTGCTAATGCTAGCAAGGATAATAGTATCGCAATGGGTACAAATGCAGTGGCTTCTGATTCATATACGGTAGCAATTGGTAATGGCGCTAATGCGGGTAATACGAGTGCGGTAGCAATTGGTAATGGTGCTAATGTAACTGGCATGACTTCTATAGCCATTGGTAACTCTGCTAGCGCAACAAGTGGCACAAGTGTAGTTATTGGTGATGGTGCTTCCTCTACTGTTTCCTTAGGTACTGCATTGGGTAAAGGTGCAAAGGTAAGTGATCAAGATAGTGTTGCATTAGGCGCTGATTCTGAAGCAACTGCACATAGAAGTACAAGTATAAATACAATGACTATTGCTGGTGAAAGCTATACAATAGCAGGCGGTACTGCTGGTGGTACTGTATCCATCGGTTCTTCTACTAAGAAACGTACTTTAACTAACTTAGCAGCTGGCACTGTATCTGCTACATCTACAGATGCAGTTAACGGATCTCAATTATATGCTGTAGTTCAAGCGGCTGAAAGTACAGCTACAGCTCTTACAAGCGTATCTACAGCAGCAAGTTCTGCACTTGTAAAAGCAGCTAGTGCTGAAACTAAAGCTGATGCAGCGGTGTCTACAGCTAACTCTACAGCAGCAGGGTACAATGCAGCTAAAGCAGCAATCTCTAGCTCTGCAGCAGCGGCAGAAGCTGCAGCAACAAAGGCGGTATCCTCTGCAACCGTAGCAAGTACGGCAGCAACAACAGCAAGTAATGCAGCTACAACGGCAACAGATGCAGCAGCATCCTCCGCATCTTCCGCAACAAAAGCAGCAAGCTCTGCAACCGATGCAAATAGCTCCGCATTACGAGCAGAAGCAGCAGCAAATAAAGCTAATAGCTCAGCTACAAAGGCAGCAAGTTCTGCAACAGCGGCAGATAGTTCCGCAACGAAAGCGGCATCTAGTGCAACAGCAGCTGATAGCTCCGCAACGAAAGCCGGATCTAGTGCAACAGCAGCGGATTCCTCTGCAACAAAAGCAGCATCCAGTGCGACTGCAGCAGATTCTTCCGCAACGAAGGCAGCGTCCAGCGCAACAGCGGCAGATAGTTCTGCGACAAAAGCAGCATCCAGTGCCACAGCAGCGGATTCATCTGCTACTAAAGCAGCGTCCTCAGCAACAGCAGCAGATTCTTCTGCAACAAAAGCAGCATCCAGTGCGACAGCGGCTGATAGTTCAGCTACAAAGGCTGCAAGTTCTGCAACGGCAGCAGATTCTTCCGCAACGAAGGCAGCGTCCAGCGCAACAGCAGCAGATAGTTCTGCAACAAAAGCAGCATCCAGTGCCACAGCAGCCGATAGCTCAGCTACAAAGGCAGCAAGTTCTGCAACAGCGGCAGATAGTTCCGCAACGAAAGCGGCATCTAGTGCAACAGCAGCGGATTCCTCTGCAACAAAAGCAGCATCCAGTGCGACTGCAGCAGATTCTTCCGCAACGAAGGCAGCGTCCAGCGCAACAGCGGCTGATAGTTCTGCGACAAAAGCAGCATCTAGTGCCACAGCGGCAGATTCTTCTGCTACAAAAGCTGCAAGCTCTGCAACGGCAGCAGATTCTTCCGCAACGAAGGCAGCGTCCAGCGCAACAGCAGCAGATAGTTCTGCAACGAAAGCAGCATCTAGTGCCACCGCAGCAGACTCCTCTGCAACAAAGGCAGAATCCAGTGCTACAGCCGCAGATAGCTCAGCGACGAAGGCAGCAAGCTCTGCCACAGCAGCAGATTCTTCTGCAACAAAATCTGCATCTAGTGCGACAGCAGCAGATTCCTCTGCAACCAAAGCAGCAAGCTCTGCAACAGCAGCAGATAGTTCCGCAACAAAAGCAGCATCTTCTGCAACAGCAGCTGATAGTTCTGCAACAAAAGCGGCATCCAGTGCAACGGCAGCAGATAGCTCCGCAACAAAAGCAGCATCCAGTGCGACAGCAGCGGATTCCTCTGCAACAAAAGCAGGATCCAGTGCTACAGCCGCAGATAGTTCAGCTACAAAGGCTGCAAGCTCTGCCACAGCAGCAGATTCTTCTGCTACAAAAGCGGCATCTAGCGCAACAGCAGCTGATAGCTCTGCTACAAAGGCTGCAAGTTCTGCAACGGCAGCAGATAGTTCCGCAACAAAAGCGGCATCTTCAGCCACAGCGGCAGATTCCTCTGCTACGAAGGCAGCATCTAGTGCGACAGCAGCAGATAGCTCTGCAACAAAGGCTGCAAGTTCTGCAACGGCAGCAGATTCCTCTGCTACGAAGGCAGCATCTAGTGCGACAGCAGCTGATAGCTCTGCAATAAAGGCTGCAAGTTCTGCAACGGCAGCAGACTCTTCTGCAACGAAAGCAGCATCCAGTGCGACAGCAGCTGATAGTTCTGCAACAAAAGCGGCATCCAGCGCAACGGCAGCAGATAGCTCCGCAACAAAAGCAGCATCCAGTGCCACAGCAGCGGATTCCTCTGCAACAAAAGCAGGATCTAGTGCGACAGCGGCTGATAGTTCAGCTACAAAGGCTGCAAGTTCTGCAACGGCAGCAGATAGCTCCGCAACAAAAGCAGCATCCAGTGCGACAACAGCTGATTCCTCTGCAACAAAAGCAGCTTCCAGTGCAACCGCAGCCGATAGCTCCGCTACGAAAGCCGGATCCTCTGCGACAGCAGCAGATTCTTCAGCTACTAAAGCAGCGTCCAGCGCAACAGCGGCTGATAGTTCAGCTACAAAGGCTGCAAGCTCTGCCACAGCAGCAGATAGCTCCGCAACAAAAGCGGCATCTTCAGCAACAGCGGCAGATTCTTCAGCTACGAAAGCAGCGTCCAGTGCAACAGCAGCTGATAGTTCAGCTACAAAGGCTGCAAGCTCTGCCACAGCAGCAGATAGCTCCGCAACAAAAGCGGCATCTTCAGCAACAGCGGCAGATTCATCTGCTACGAAAGCAGCATCTAGTGCGACAGTAGCTGATAGTTCAGCTACAAAGGCTGCAAGCTCTGCCACAGCAGCAGACTCTTCAGCAACGAAAGCGGCATCTAGTGCAACGGCGGCAGATTCCTCTGCTACTAAAGCAGCGTCTTCAGCAACAGCGGCTGATAGCTCAGCTACAAAGGCTGCAAGCTCTGCGACAGCGGCAGATTCATCAGCAACGAAAGCAGCATCCAGCGCAACAGCGGCTGATAGTTCAGCTACAAAGGCTGCAAGCTCTGCCACAGCAGCAGATTCTTCAGCTACAAAGGCGGCATCCAGTGCAACAGCAGCTGACAGCTCAGCTACAAAGGCCGCAAGTTCAGCAACGGCAGCCGATTCATCAGCAACGAAAGCGGCATCTAGTGCGACAGCAGCTGATAGTTCAGCTACAAAGGCTGCAAGCTCTGCAACAGCAGCAGACTCATCAGCAACGAAAGCGGCATCTAGTGCAACGGCGGCAGATTCCTCTGCTACTAAAGCAGCGTCTTCAGCAACAGCGGCTGATAGCTCAGCTACAAAGGCCGCAAGTTCAGCAACGGCAGCAGATTCATCAGCAACGAAAGCGGCATCTAGTGCAACGGCGGCAGATTCCTCTGCTACTAAAGCAGCATCTAGTGCGACAGCAGCTGATAGTTCAGCTACAAAGGCTGCAAGCTCTGCAACAGCAGCAGACTCATCAGCAACGAAAGCGGCATCTAGTGCAACGGCGGCAGATTCCTCTGCTACTAAAGCAGCGTCTTCAGCAACAGCAGCTGATAGCTCTGCTACCAAGGCTGCAAGTTCAGCAACGGCAGCAGACTCTTCTGCAACGAAAGCAGCATCTAGTGCGACAGCAGCTGATAGCTCTGCTACCAAGGCTGCAAGTTCTGCAACAGCAGCCGACTCTTCCGCAACAAAAGCAGGATCTAGTGCAACAGCGGCAGATTCATCTGCAACGAAAGCAGCATCCAGCGCAACAGCAGCAGATTCCTCTGCTACTAAAGCAGGATCTAGTGCAACAGCAGCCGATAGCTCAGCAACAAAGGCAGCAGGTTCTGCAACGGCAGCAGACTCTTCTGCAACGAAAGCAGCATCTAGTGCGACAGCAGCTGATAGCTCAGCTACAAAGGCTGCAAGTTCAGCAACGGCAGCAGACTCTTCTGCAACGAAGGCCGCGTCCAGCGCAACAGCAGCAGATAGTTCTGCTACGAAAGCAGGATCTTCTGCGACAGCAGCAGATTCTTCAGCTACGAAAGCAGCGTCCAGTGCAACAGCAGCTGATAGTTCAGCTACAAAGGCTGCAAGCTCTGCAACAGCGGCTGATAGTTCTGCAACAAAAGCGGCATCCAGCGCAACAGCAGCTGATAGCTCAGCTACAAAGGCTGCAAGTTCTGCAACAGCAGCAGACTCTTCTGCAACAAAAGCAGCATCCAGTGCGACAGCAGCTGATAGCTCCGCAACGAAAGCAGGATCTAGTGCAACAGCAGCGGATTCATCTGCAACAAAAGCAGCATCCTCTGCAACGGCAGCAGATTCATCTGCAACAAAAGCAGCATCCAGTGCGACAGCAGCTGATAGCTCCGCAACGAAAGCAGGATCTAGTGCAACAGCTGCGGATTCCTCTGCAACAAAAGCGGCATCTAGTGCAACGGCGGCAGATTCCTCTGCTACGAAAGCAGCATCTAGTGCAACGGCGGCAGATTCCTCTGCTACTAAAGCAGCGTCTTCAGCAACAGCGGCTGATAGCTCAGCTACAAAGGCCGCAAGTTCAGCAACGGCAGCCGATTCATCAGCAACGAAAGCGGCATCTAGTGCAACGGCGGCAGATTCTTCTGCAACAAAAGCAGCATCTAGCGCAACAGCAGCAGATAGCTCCGCTACGGTAGCAAGTACGGCAGCGAATAAAGCGGATTCTTCCGCAACAGTGGCTTCTAATGCAGCAAATGCAGCAAATTCTAGTGCATCCAGTGCAAGTACATCGGCATCATCTGCAGCTTCTAGTGCTACAAGAGCTGAAAGTGCTGCATCTACAGCTGCATCTACAGCTGCAAACTTTGCAAACTCTGGCATTGTGGCTGGTAGTACAGCTCAAAGTAATGATATGGCTGTAGGCAAAAATTCAAAAGCTGATGGTGATTATGCCACTGCTCTAGGCACAAATGCAAAAGCAATTGGACCTAATGCAACAGCTTTAGGTGCTAATTCTGATGTTGGTGCTGCCAATGGTCTCGCTCTAGGTGCAAACTCCGTTGTACAAGCAGGTGCTACTAACTCTGTAGCTCTTGGTCAAGGATCCATTGCATCAGCTCCAAATACTGTAAGTGTAGGTGCGCCTGGTGCAGAACGTAAAATCACGAATGTTGCACCTGGTGATATTTCACCAACGTCTACAGATGCAGTTAATGGTAGCCAAGTTTATGGTTTAGTACAAAACCAATCTAATGTAGCGCTTTCACAAATCAACAATACGAATGTACGTTTAAATCGTGTTGGTGCTATGAGTGCTGCATTGTCATCATTGAAACCTTACTATGTTGACGGCACTGAAAAAGGTCAAGTTATGGCTGGTGTTGGTTCCTATCATGGTGAGAAAGCACTTGCCCTTGGTTATGGCTATGCTCCTAATGACCGTGTATTCTTGAATGCATCCGTAGGTATTTCTAAATCTGAGCAAATGTACGGTATGGGTGCTACATGGCGTATTGGTGTTGGTACAAAACCTGCTAAGCCAGATAATGCAACTGTGAATACTTTGAAAGCAGAAAATGAACAACTTCAAGATCGTGTTGCAAAATTAGAAGCTCTTGTTCAAAAATTAGTTGAATCCAAAGCTTAGTATTTTATATACGTATAATCTATATATTTGTATATTTTCATGTATGAATATGTATATGGTGAAAGCCACCACTCGTTATGAGTGGTGGCTTTTTTTGTATATGAAATTATCAAATCAATCAAAATATTATCTTAAAGATAAAATAATTCATATAATTAGCAATAAAAATAAAAAATAAAAACTGATTATAAATACGAGATGAAAAATACACATATAAAAAATAAATAGATCTATTTTTAAAAGTTTACATTATTAACCTTCTATTGATATATCTTATAAATATATATACAAAATGATAATATATTCAATCTATATGTATGACAAATATAGATTAAATCTATGTTTTTTATATTTTCGAAAATATTTGATTTGCAATTAAATATTCGTATAATGCATTGAATTTTATTGTTTGATATAGATAAAATATGATAAAATTATGAAATGAGCTTTAAAATGTAATGGGTATATTTTGAGGTATAACGAAATACAAATACTAGAAATTGATTTATATAAGATATGGTTTTGAGAGATAGTTAGTAAAAGGAAAAAGAATGAACAAGATTTTTAAAGTAATTTGGTCTAAGTCAAAACAGTGCTACATCGTAGTATCTGAAATTGCAAAGAACAAAACAGGTAAAAAGAAAATAGTTGTAGCGAGTATTTTAGCAACACTAGCTATGGCTGGAAGTATGCAAAGTGTTGAGGCTACAATTCCAGAAGGAACTGCAACTGGCACAGATGCATTTGCCATTGGCCCGCAATCTAATGTAAATGGAGCTTTTGGTTTTGCTATAGGTAATAATGCTAAGTTTAATGGTGGTACATTGGGTTTTGCTATAGGTGTAAACTCAGAGGCAAAAAGTAACCAGTCAATTGCTATTGGTTATCTAAGCAAGGCTACAGGCAGAAATAATGGTGGCGGTGGTGATCCAGCATTAGCTGTAGGGGCAGGTGCAAATGCAACTGAAGCTGGTACTTCTGCATTTGGTTTGTCTGCGAACGCTTCTGGTACATATGCTACCGCTATTGGCTTTAAATCAACTGTTTCTGGAAATGATGGCATGGCTATAGGGGCTTCATCGAAAGCATCCAAACAAGGCGCTTCTGCTATGGGGCCTGGTGCACGTGCATATGGTAATGGGGCAATATCTCTTGGGTATCAAGCGCTTTCTGGTGCCAATACCTATACAGGTGCTGCTAATAGTGCTGCACCATTTGATGATAAAGATGCTACGATTAATACATATGCCAAATGGGGCGATGCTGCCATAGGTTTACGTGCTGTAGCAACTGGTGGTAATGCAACAGCCCTCGGGCGTAGTGCGTCTGCAACAGCCGCAAATGCAATTGCTATTGGTGGTGGTAATGGTAATTCTGAACGCGATAATACCGAGAAAACAGAGGCTACAGGTGAGAAAGCTACTGCAATTGGGTATAATGCAAAGGCTGTAACTGGTAATGATACAGCTATAGGTGCAGGTGTAACTGCAAGTGGTGGTGCATCCACTATGATTGGGTATAGCTCTACTGTTACTGGTAATCAGGCTTTCGGTGGTGGCTCTGGCTTATCTGTTGCAGGTGGTGGATCTGTGGGCTTAGGCTATAACAGTTCAACAACGAGTGATAAATCAATTGCTATCGGTCATACAACTAAGGCGACTCAAGCGAATACTGTAGCAATAGGCGCATCAGCAACTGCAGCTGGACTTAACTCTATTGCGATGGGTAATAGTGCTAGTATAACTGCACCTACTGCAGGGACCACTCTTGGTGGACAGGATTCTATTGCTATTGGTTCTAGTGCATCAGCACAACAGCACTCCTCCATCTCAGTTGGTTTTGGCGCTTCCTCTAATGGTGTACGTTCTGTTGCTATTGGTCCAAAAGCTTCTGCTACAGATGAAGATACAATTGCTATTGGTTCGGGCGGTGTTAACGCAGATAAAAATAACCAAGCTACTGGTGCCAATGGTGATTCTTATAACTCTACTGTAGCTGGTCTATCTGTAACTAATCTATATTATGGTGCAAAAAGCGTTGATAAACAGTCTATAGCTATTGGCTATACTGCGAATGCTAAAGAATCAGGTATAGCCTTTGGTAACAATGCAGTATCTGATGGCGGTGGTGGAACTGCCATGGGTAAATCTGTATTAAGTCGTAATGGTGGTTTAGTTGTAGGTCAGTCGAGTTATGCAACTGGTAAAAACTCTGTAGCCTATGGTAATACAGCAAGGGCTAGTGGCGAAACTTCAACTGCTGTGGGCTATTCTACGACTGCAGATGGTCAAAATGCAGTGGCTGTTGGTTATAGTAATACAGCTTCAAATAAAGATTCTGTAGCTATTGGTAATACTAATCAATCTACTAATCAAGGCTCTGTAACTGTTGGGTATGGTAATAATGCGACTAATGATAATGCGGTAGCTATTGGTAGAAGTACTAATGCTTCGGGGCTTTTATCAACAGCAATAGGGAATGGTGCGGCCAGTCAAGGTACTTATGATGTGGCTATTGGTAGTGATGTAACAGCTAATGGTAACAATAGTGTTGCAATCGGTCGAAACGCTAAAACATCTAATACATCATCTTTAGCAATAGGTGTATATGGAACTAAGGGAACCTCTGCAACTGGGGCTTACAGTATTGCAATGGGGCGAGATGTGACTGCTTCTGCTGAAAGCGCAATTGCTATCGGTAAAGATGCCGTTTCTGATAAGAAGAATGCAGTAGCTATTGGTAGTGGTACAGATACATCTTCTGTTGCGACTGCACAATCTTCTGCGACTATAGCTGGTAAATCATATTCTTGGTCTAAAGGTGTACTTTCAGGAGCAGACTTAGCAGGTATGCAAGTGTCGGTAGGCAAAAGTGGGGCTGAACGACAAATAAAAAATGTTGCGGCTGGTGAAGTATCTGCGAACAGTACAGATGCAATTAATGGTTCCCAGTTATATGCAGTGGCGAGTGGTTTAGCAAAGGATCTTAAAGTTCCTTATGTATCTATTAATTCTAGTGCTACAGGTGCTAATAGCAATTTTGATAATGATGGAGCAAAAGGGGCCAATTCTATTGCTATAGGTCCATCTAGCACAGTTACAAAACAAAATAGCATTGCTTTTGGTAATAATGCTCAATCTTTAAGTGATGATAGTATTGCTATCGGTAGAAATGCAAAAGCTGAATCAGGTTCAGTATTCACTAATACAAGTAGAGCTATTGCAATTGGTTCGAATTCTAGGGTGGCTACAAATGTAGTACAAGGTATTGCTATTGGTAGTGGTACTAAAGCTGATGAAGGTGCCGTTGTTACAGGTGACCAATCTATAGCTATTGGTGGTAATGTAAAAGTTGATGGTCATGGTGCTGTTGGAATTGGTGGCGATGATGCTCAAAAAGCGGGATCGATGCCAGTAACATATACTAATACAGACAATGTCGAAGTTACAGGTACTTTACGATCCGCCATTCTTAATTTAACAGGCTATGATTTATCAAAATTTAAAGGCACTACAGCAAGTCATGCTGGTGTAGCCTATGGTACGAGTGCTCTTGCTGGTAATGCAGGCGTTGCAATTGGTACGGCATCGGATAGCATGACTCGTAAGGATGATAAAGGCCAGGTTGTTGATGATAAACCTGTTACTAATGCTGTGGCTATCGGTACAGGGGCTCGAGCTAACTTTGATAACTCAGTAGCTATTGGTGGTGGATCTAACACAGACCATTATGCAACCAAACAGACACAGGCCATCATTGATGGTGTTGAAGTTAAATGGGCCGGTGGTAACAATATTGCTCCAGGTGACGTAGTATCCTTTGGTGCGAAAGGTTTTGAACGACAACTTAAAAATGTGGCACCAGGTGAAGTGTCCGCAACAAGCACAGATGCAGTTAATGGTTCTCAAATATACTCATTAGCACGTAAAGTTACCAACATTATGAACGGTGGTTCTGGCTCAGTTGTGAATGTGAATTCCTTAGGTCAACCACTTTCAAAGGTTGTAACTACTGAAAATGGTAATAAGGTTGAAAAGTATTACCGGACGAGTGATATTAGAGAAGATGGAACTGTTCCAACTGGTACTCAAGAACAGACACCAACATCCTTAGCTCTAGTTAATGTTGCACAACCGAATGTAAATTTACGGACAACAACACCACAAATTCTTGGCAATGTAGCTAATGGTGTAAATGATAATGATGCTGTTAATGTATCACAATTAAAAGCGGCGACTGTAAAATATTTTTCTGTAAACTCTACAGTTGGTGACAATAGAAATAATGATAAGGCTACAGGTACAAATGCTATTGCTGTTGGACCAGCTGCACAAGCTGCTGGAAATAATACTGTATCCGTTGGTTATGCTGCTGGGTATCAAGCCTCTGGTAAAAATAATGTTGGTATCGGGACAGATGCTGGTCGCAAGCTTAGTGGTGATAATAATATCAGTATTGGTAGTAGTTCTGGAAATAACTCTGTCAACAGTGATCAAACTAAAACAACTACTTATACAAATAACTCTGTTATGCTTGGGAACGAAGCTAAAGTTATAGATAGTAGTGCTCAAAATAGCATAGATAATGTTGTGGTTATTGGTAATCGTGCAACAAGTAGTGGTACATCAAGCGTTGTTCTTGGTACTTCAGCAAGTAGTACAGATAAAAACACAATTGCAATAGGTAATTCATCGAAAGCAACTAGTATTAGTGCGGTTGCATTAGGTAATACTGCTAATGCAACTGGATTGAATGCAATGGCATTAGGTTTGAATACAAAGGCTAGTGATGAAAATTCCGTAGCAATAGGAAATACTGCTAATGCATCTGCTAAAAATACATTGGCTATGGGGACAAATACAAAGGCATCGTCTGAGGCTGCTATAGCATTAGGAACTAATGCCGAATCAAGCGGATTTGGTTCTATTGCGATTGGTGAAAAAAGCAAGGCTCAACCCACTACTGCTATATCTCCAGCAGGAAGTGTTGCTATTGGTTATAGAACTGAATCTACTGGTGATTTTGCTGTTGCTTTGGGCAGTGGTAATGGCTCTTATACGGGGGCTTCTGCTAATGGAGTTGGGACTGTAGCTGTTGGTACAGCGACTGTTACTGCAAGTGGTCGTAATTTTCAAACTGTTGTAGGTTTTGGTGCGACAACAAATAATGAGAATGCAGCTGCATTTGGTCATGAAGCGAAAGCTTATGCTGAGAAGTCTCTTGCATTAGGCACAGGAAGTTCAGCTACTGTTATTGGTGGTGTTGCATTAGGTAGTGGATCTGTTGCAAATACTGATAAAAATAAACAAGGCTTTGATCAAAAAACTGGTCGTACTGACACTTATGCTGGATTAAAGGATGAGGCTTTTACGTCTACTGCTGGTGCTGTATCTGTGGGTGATGTAGCTAATAAAGTAACTCGTCAAATTACAGGTGTAGCGGCAGGTACAAATGATACAGATGCGGTAAACGTAGCACAACTAAAGAGTGTTAATTTAGCTTTTACAGGCAATACTGGTAATGGCGGAGATGTTAATCTTTCACAAAGTAAATTAGCATTAAATGGTGATAATCAATACATTACGACAAAAGCTGATGGTAAGACATTAACAATTTCAGGGAAAAAACAGGAGATTACTGTATCTAATGGTGTGGCATCAGCAAGTTCAGGCATGGCTGATGCAAGTAATGTAGCACAAGCTATCACGCAAGCTGTATCGGATGCGAAGTATAATTGGAAATTGTCTGCTAATGGTCAAAGTTCAACCGAAACCATTGCTAAAGGTGACACTGTAGATTTTAGTGGCGATAATAATATTACTGTAAGTAGAACTGGTAAGAATATTAGTACTAAATTGAATGACACTATTACAGTGGATTCTGTTAATGCTAAGAAAAAAGTGACAGTTGGTACTGGTGCAAATCAAATCGCATTAGATGGTACATTGGGTGTTGCAACTGTAGGTGCTTCCGGACCTAATCAAATTATAATGAATGGTTCTTCAGGGATTATTCAAGGAAACAAGTTTATTGGAAATTCCTTTAAGGCTGGAAGATCTTCGATTGATAATGATGGGCTTACTATTACAAATGGTCCATCTGTGCTTGCCACAGGAATTAATGCCGGGAATAAACAAATTACAGGTGTTTCGAGTGGCGGTACAATAGATACTAATGCAGCAAATATTGGTGATGTAAAAAAAGCAGTAGCAAATGTATCTCAAAACCTAAATATCAGCGATGGCACAAATAATAGTTCTGTAGCTCTTAAAAATCAAAAGTTAACTGTTACTGGTACAGGTGCAGCGACAACTACTGTTAATAATCAAACTATTACCGTTGATGTAGCAGAGGGAACGCTTTCAAATAATGCAGACGGTACTGTGAAAGCCGATGCTGCTGGTGTAGCCACAACTAAAAATGTTGCCGACGTTATTAATAAGACTATCTCCGATAATCAATATAGCTGGAAACTATCTGCTAATGGCGAAGCCACTACTGCAACTGTAGGCAAAGGTGATACCGTAGATTTCACTGGCGATACTAATATTACAGTTGATCGTAATAATAAAGATATTTCTGTTAAGCTAAATAAAAATCTTACAGACATGAACTCTATATCTCTTGGTAATGCAAGAGGTGAAACAATTGTCTTGAATGGTGGCGATGGTAGTATTAAAGCTGGTAAAGCTGAGTTTAAAGATAATGTTGGTGCTGGTTCTACTATTACTAGTGATCAGTTAAAGTTTACGAATGGTGCAACTGGTGCTAATGAGTCCACAACTACTATTGCTTTAGACACGGTATCTATTCAATCAGGACCTAATAGCAGTGCTCTTACATCCAAATATCTCACGTTCAGTGATAAAGATGGTAATAATGCTGAAGGCAGTGCAAAAGGTATGGGATTCCAGAATGCAGCCGGTAAACTGGTTCAATTTACTGTTGATGAAATCAAGGCTGGTGGCAATAAAATCCAAGAGGTTGCTGAAGGTACAGCTGATACTGATGCGGTTAATGTTAAGCAATTGAAAGATACAATTGGCGGTCAATCCTTAACATATCGTGCAAATACATCGGCTGATACAGATGCTAAATCTGTTAAATTATCTAAAGGCTTAGACTTTGTAAATGGTACATCCACGGTAGCCTCTGTTGATGAAGATGGCAAAGTGTCCTTTGATCTTAATACAGCAACTAAGACTCAAATCAATACGAATACTACAGATATTGCAACAAATAAAGACAATATAGCAACCAATACAGCAGATATTACTACTAATAAAGGTAAAATTGCGACAAATACCACTAATATTGCAACAAACACAGCAAACATTGCCCATACTATTGCTTTAGCTGATGATGCGGGCGCATCTACGACTGCTAAGTCCTTAAAGGATGGTAATGTATCTTTCAACATCAAAGGGGATAACAAGTATATCTCTACCGCTGCATCTGGTAATGATGTAACGTTGACGGTTAATGAACAAGCGATTAAGGATGCTGCTAAGAATGCATCGTCCTTCAAGGTGAAAGCTAATGCTACCGCCGCAGAAGATGTTAAAGGTGGAGATACAATTGCCTTTAACAATGGTGATAATATTGAAATCAGCCAAACTGGTAAGACTTTCACCATCAAAACGGCTAAGAATATAACTGTTGATTCCGTAACTGCAGGTAATACGGTTATCAATACGTCTGGTTTAACAAATGGTACAACTGCCATTACAGGTACAGGCGTTACAACAGATAAAGTAACTGTTGGTGGTTTATCTATTGATAAAACAGCTGGTATTAACGCTGGTGGCAAGGTTATTTCTAATGTTGCTAGTGGTGGTACAACTGATTCTAATGCAGCGAACATTGGTGATGTGAAACAAGCTGTTGCTAACTTGTCTCAAAACCTTAATATTACTGATGGTACAAATAACGGCACTGTGGACCTTAAAAACCAAAAACTTAACGTGGCCGGTGCTAATGGCGTAACAGCGACTGTTAATAATCAAACGATTACGGTTGGTTTAGATGCTGACACTGTCAACGCTACAACGAAGGGGATTGGCCTCACTGGAGATTCAGGTTCCACAGGTAACAAATACCTTAAAGATGGTGATGTATCCTTTGCGGTAACTGGCGATGGCAATCTTGTGAGCACAACTGCTACAACAGCAGGTGTGAAAGTTGCTGTTGATGCGGCTAAGGTGAAAGATTTAGCTGTTTCTGCTGTAACGGTAAGTAAGGATGCGCAAGCAGATAATCCGATTACGGTAACCCCAACAGCGGGTGCTAATTCTAAAGATTATGCCATCGGTATCGATACAACAAAACTTGCAGCTAAAACTGATTTAACATACCGTGCTAATAGTGCAGCAGATGCTAATGCGAAGAAGGTTTCTCTATCTAAAGGTCTTGATTTTGTAGATGGTGACTCCACAGTTGCTACAGTTGATAATGATGGCAAAGTATCCTTTGATCTTAATACAGCAACTAAGAATCAAATCAATACGAATACCACAGATATTGCTGCTAATAAAGGGAATATCACTAAAAATACAGCCGCTATTGCTACTAATACAGCAGCGTTAGCTAGAAATATCTCCCTTGGTGCAGATGCTGGCACAGCATCCAGCCAATCCTTGAGCGCTGCTGATGTGGCATTCAATGTGAAAGGCGCAACAGGCGACTTTGTATCTACTAATATGAATGGTAATACGGTTGAGATTTCTACAAAGCGTGCTACGATTAACAGTAATGCTACGACAGGTGAAGCATCCGTAACAGGTAATGATGGCTTGGCAACTGCGCAAAATGTAGCTGATGCTATCAACAAAGCGGCTGATGCAGCAAAAGCAGGTGCGGCTTGGAATATTACAACGAATTCCAGCACAACCGATAAAACGGCTGTTAAAGGAGGCGATACAGTAGATCTTGTTAATGGTGATAACATCGAGATTACACAAGATGGTACAGATAAAAAGAAAATCACTGTTGCTACTAAGAAAGATATTACTGTTGATTCTGTAACAGCTAATAATAAAGTAACTGTTGGTTCTGGTGCGAATAAAATTACCTTGGATGGGACTGATGGTTCTGTAACGGGTAAAGCTTTCACAGGTACTACTTTCACAGGCACATCATTTACAGGTACATCCTTCACGGCAGGCAATACGGTTATCAATACAAATGGTTTAACGAATGGTACAACGGCTATTACAGGCACTGGTGTAACAACAGATAATGTGACTGTTGGTGGTATTTCCATTGATAAAACGGCTGGCATCAATGCTGGTAACAAGGTCATTAGCAATGTGGCTAGCGGTGGCACTACATTGACGAATGCTGCGAATATTGGCGATGTTCAAAATGCAGTGGCTAACTTGTCTCAAAACCTCAATATTACGGACGGCACACATGACGGCACTGTAGACCTTAAAAACCAAAAACTTAATGTAGCTGGTGCCAATGGCGTAACGGCGACTGTTAATAATCAAACGATTACAGTTGGTTTGGATGCTGACACAGTTAACGCTACTACTAAGGGCATTGGCCTCACTGCTGACACTGGTTCCACAGGTAATAAATACCTTAAAGATGGTGATGTATCCTTTGCGGTGACTGGTGATGGCAGTCTTGTGAGCACATCTGCTACAGCAGCGGGTGTGAAAGTTGCTGTTAATTCCGCATCTATTACTGCCGGTGCTGATGGCACAATTACAGGTCCAACCACTGATGGTGTAGCAACTGCTAAAAACGTAGTAGATGCTATCAATGCAGCTAAAAAAGCGTCTAAAACTGAAATCACTGCTAATACAGGTGAAGCAGCTAATGCAACAACAGGTAATGTGACATTAACATCTACTACGGCAGCTGATGGTCATACTATCTATGATGTAAAACTCAACGATAAGGTGACACTTGGTTCTGGTGCTAATGCTGTAACTGTTGATGGTACAACGGGGGCCATTACAGGTAAAACGGCTACTATTGGTGGCGTTACTGTAAACGGTACGGCTAATACTATTGGTGGTTTATCTAATACAACATGGAATGGCACAGCCGTATCTGGGCGTGCTGCAACAGAAGACCAATTGAAAGCAGCAACTGGTGCTACTACATTGAAGTTCACCGGTGATGTAGCAACTAATACTGGATCCGTAAACCTTAAGGATGATACATTCGGTATTAAAGGTGATAATAAATATATTTCTACTGACGTAAACGGTAAAAATGTAAATCTTACAGTCTCTGAAGCAGAGGTTAAAAAATCTGCTGTAGCTGCCGTAACAGTCAGCACAGATACAACAGATGCTAATAATCCATTGACTGTAACACCGACAACGAGTGCGGATGGTACAACTAAGGATTACAAGGTAACGATTGATGGTACTAAGATTGCTAACAAGACTAACTTGTCCTACAAAGCAAATGGTGGTACTGCTAAACAAGTATCCTTAGCAGATGGCTTAGACTTCACAAATGGTACTTTGACGACTGCATCCATCGATGATAAAGGCGTTGTAAAATATGATGTAAATACTGCATCTATCACTGCAGGTACAGATGGTACAATTACAGGCCCAGCTACAGATGGTGTAGCGACGGCTAAAAATGTAGCTGATGCTATCAATGCGGCTAAAAAGGCTTCTAAAACTGAAATCACTGCTAACACTGGTGAAGCAGCTAATGCAACAACAGGTAATGTGACATTAACATCTACTACAGCTGCTGATGGTCATACTATTTATGACGTAAAACTCAATGATAAGGTGACACTTGGTTCTGGTACTAATGCTGTAACTGTTGATGGTACAACAGGTGCTATTACAGGTAAGACTGCTAATATCGGTGGTGTTACTGTTAACGGTACGGCTAATACTATTGGCGGCTTATCTAATACAACTTGGAATGGTACTGCTACTACTGGTCGTGCTGCAACAGAAGATCAATTGAAAGCTGTTGCAGATGCTGCATCTAGTCAAACTTGGAATATTACGGCAGACAAAGCTGGTACAACTGGTAATCAAACAGGTACTAAGAAAAATGCTACTGTTGGTAAGGATGAAACTGTTGAATTAGTCGCGGGAGATAACCTTACAATCAATCAAAATGAACGTAAGTTTACTTATTCCTTGAATAAAGACCTTGCTGGTTTAACTAGCGTATCCATTGGTACTGGTACAACTGAAACCATTAAACTTGATGGCGCAACTGGTAAAATTACTGCTAAAAATGCAGCTATTGGTGGCGTGACTATCGATGGTGACAACAAGCATGTTAATGGTTTATCTAATACAACTTGGAATGGTACAGCTACAACTGGCCGAGCTGCGACGGAAGATCAATTGAAAGCAGTGGCTGAAGCAGCTAAAATGACTACTGATGCAGTTAACTTGAAATTCACTGGCGATACAAATACATCCCCTGGTGTAGTCAATCTGAAAGATGATACATTGGGCATTGTTGGTGATGGTAAATATGTATCTACTGATGCGAATGGCAAGAATTTGACTGTGAAAGTATCTGAAGCAGAGGTTAAAAAATCGGCTGTAGCTGCTGTAACTGTAAGTACAGATACAACAGATGCCAATAATCCATTGACTGTAACACCGACAACTAGTGCGGATGGTACAACTAAGGATTACAAGGTAACTATTGATGGTACTAAGATTGCGAATAAGACGAACTTGTCCTATAAGGCAAATGATGGTACTGCAAAACAAGTTTCATTAGCTGATGGCTTGAACTTCAAGAATGGTACGTTAACAACTGCATCTATCGATGATAATGGCGTTGTGAAATACGATGTAAATACAGCATCTATCACTGCTGGTGCAGATGGCACAATTACAGGCCCAACTACAGATGGTGTAGCAACAGCTCAAAACGTAGCTGATGCTATCAATGCAGCTAAAAAAGCGTCTAAAACTGAAATCACTGCTAATACAGGTGAAGCGGCTAATGCTACAACAGGTAATGTGACATTAACATCTACTACAGCTGCTGATGGTCATACTATTTATGATGTGAAACTCAACGATAAGGTGACACTTGGTACTGGTGCTAATGCTGTAACTGTTGATGGTACAACGGGTACGATTACAGGTAAGACTGCTAATATCGGTGGTGTTACTGTTAACGGTACGGCTAATACTATTGGCGGCTTATCTAATACAACTTGGACTGGTACTGCTACTACTGGCCGAGCTGCAACAGAAGACCAATTGAAAGCTGTTGCAGATGCTGCAGGTAGCCAAACTTGGGAAATTACAGCGGATAAGAAAGCTGGCACTTCTGGTGCTCAAACTGGCATAAAAGAAAATGCTAAGGTTGGTAAAGATGATAAGGTGTCCTTAATTGCTGGTGAAAACCTAACTGTAGATCAAGCAGGTAAAAACTTTACATACTCCTTGAATACAGATCTTGTGAAGATGAATTCTGCCACATTCCTTGGGACAGGTACAAATACAACTGTTATTACTGGTGATTCCATTACGCAAACGGCAGGTACACAAACAAATACATCTACAGCAGCAGGTAATACTGTAGCTAATGGTACTAAATCCACAGAAACTACAGCAGCTGGTCAAGTGATTAAAGATGGTACTAAGATAAATACATCTACTGTTGATGAAAATACATTAGTGGATGGTGCTAAATCTAATAAAACAACTGTAGATAGGAATGTTATTGATGATGGTAATGGCAATGTAAATACATCTAATGCTACATCTAATACAATTACAGATGGTACAAACACAAGTGCAATCACAGCTGGTAAAGGACAAATTGGTTCCGTTGGAATCGATGGTATTGCAAGCAAGATTACGACTGGTGGTGCCAATGCAGTAGTGATTAACGGTGCTGATGGCACAATTAAGACTGGTACAGTAACAGTAACTGGTGGTACAACAAACGACATCACTGGCTTATCTAACACAACTGTAACAGCAGCCGATTTTGCAACGAAGGGCCGTGCAGCTACAGAAGAGCAATTGAAAGCTGCCACTGGTGCTACCACGTTGAAGTTCACAGGTGATGTAGCAACCAATACTGGTTCCGTAAATCTTAAGGATGATACATTCGGTATTAAAGGTGATGGTAAATACATCTCTACTGACGTAAACGGTAAAAATGTAAATCTTACAGTATCTGAAGCAGAAGTTAAAAAATCTGCTGTCGCTGCCGTAACAGTCAGCACAGATACAACAGATACTAATAATCCATTGACCGTAACACCTACAACAAGTGCGGATGGTACAACTAAGGATTACAAGGTAACTATCGATGGTACTAAGATTGCGAATAAGACGAACTTGTCCTATAAGGCAAATGATGGTACTGCAAAACAAGTTTCATTAGCTGATGGCTTGAACTTCAAGAATGGTACGTTAACAACTGCATCTATCGATGATAATGGCGTTGTGAAATATGATGTAAATACAGCAGCAATCACTGCTGGTACAGATGGTACAATTACAGGTCCAACTAAAGACGGTGTAGCAACAGCTCAAAATGTAGCTGATGCTATCAATGCAGCTAAAAAGGCATCTAAAACTGAAATTACTGCTAATACAGGTGAAGCGGCTAATGCAACAACAGGTAATGTGACATTAACATCTACTACAGCTGCTGATGGTCATACTATTTATGATGTAAAACTCAACGATAAAGTAACGTTGGGCTCTGGTGCTAATGCGGTAACAATAGATGGTACAGCTGGTAAAGCTACGATTGGTTCTTCTATTGTGGATGGTGTAAATAATACATTCACAACAGGTGGTGCAAGCCCTGTAACATTAAATGGTGCTACAGGTACAATCACAGGTAAGACTGCTAATATTG
>ERZ857521.1861-NODE-1861-length-22707-cov-16.932456_pt1 | contig 22707 bp, 18 predicted proteins | sample MGYA00519701_ERZ857521 | MGnify/ENA primary metagenome ERZ857521 (study PRJEB31778, sample SAMEA3449346) | human gut metagenome | biome: human gut; feature: human-associated habitat; material: faeces | place: United Kingdom | collected 2010/2012 ...
GGGTCATGTCCGGGGTACGGGTCCACACGATGTTGGACCGGGACTCCTTGTCGTTGTAGTGCTCCGTGAACCGGTTCTCGTGGCGGTCGGTCACGGCGAGGCGCTTGCACTGGATGTAGGCGCGCCAGCCGGCCTCATGGGAGTCGTCGGAGACGAGGGCCCGGTAACGGCCGGTCGCTTCGATGGTCACCACGTTGCGGCCGTCGACGACGGCCGTGGAGAGGGTGAACAGATCCCCGCCGAACTTCGAGCTGTCGAAGCCGGAGCCGGCGATCCTGTCGCCCTTGGACGCGACGACCTCGCCGCCCGAAAGCAGGTCGCGGGTCGCGTACACGGCCCACTGGCCGGTGCATTCATCGAAGGCCGGGTCGAGCGCATCGACGATGTCCCACCGGTCGACCTGCGGGTAGGCGCGGTTGGCCGGCAGGATGCTGGAATCGAGCTGGTAGAGGAACGTGCTGTCCTTGTAGATGCTCCTGCCGTTGGCGGATGCGCCGCCGACCTTCACGGTCACTTCCTTGGCCGGGTTGATGGGCTTCAACGGGTTCGTGACCTCGTTGGTGTCCTTGCGGATCCTGTCGAGCACCTGCGTGGCCTTGTTGCGCACGACGTGGCCGTCGGTGACCTTGATGACGGTCATCGGCATGGACACGGTGTACGTGTGGCCCAACAGGTTCTGGTCGATGGCGGGCTGGGACAGCGGGTCGTGCCTGTCGGACTCGCCGTAGGCCTTGAGGTCGGCCGGCTGCGGGTCGCCCTTGACGGTCTCGCCCGTCGCGGGGATTCCGGTGTCCACCAGCCTGGCGTAGGCGTAGAGCACGCCGTCCCTGTCCTGAAGGTTGAACTTGCCGGTGACGTCCTTGCCGGTCTCGTCGGTGATCTCCACGTTGGCGGCGTCGAGCTTCAAATACTCGTCGTCGTAGTCGTCGGTCATGCCGAGCCTCCAGACCTTGTACGCCTGGTTGTCCTGCTTGGCGTCGATGTCGACATGGTAGTAGATCTCGTCTCCCAGCAGGGCGGTCCTGCCGTCGATGCTGACCGTCGGGTCCTTCCGCGTGTCCCGCTTGACGGGGTCGAGCTTCGGCGGGATGTTGAACACCTCGTTCGACGGGGTCAAGCTGTTGTTGAGGGTCAGCACCCACTTGTTGCCGACCTTGTGGTCGGTGGGGGCATTATCGGCGACGGTGCCCTCGAAGCGGACCTGGAGGCGGGGATTGGCGCCCGCGCGCCACTGGCCGATCAGCTCCTGGTCGGTGACGGTCAGGGTGAACATGTGCTTGGAGTCATCCCACGTGGTCGTGTACTTCTTCTTGGACACCGGCTTGCCGGTGTTCAGGTCCATCATCTCCAGGGTCTGCTTGTCCGGTTTCAGATAGGCGTCGTAGGAGTCGGTGAAGCTCACGGACCTGACCGTGTAGGCGAGGTCGGACGGCAGTTGCGGTTGCGCGGTCAGCTGGTATTCGACCTTCTGGCCGGGCTGGACGACCTTGCCCTGCACGCTTTCCTGGTCGCCGCCCTGGCTCGCCTCGGACACGACGTCCTTCCTGGCCGGCGGGATGTAGCCGCAGATCTGCGGCTCGTTGGTCGGCTCGGTGTGGTTGTTCACGGTCTCGGAGCCGCTGTTGGTCAGGTCCTTGCCGTCCGGGGCGGTGCAGAAGGTGAGTTCGTCGCCCGCCTTCTTGCCGAAGTCGTCGCGCACCTGGGCCGCGCCCTTGCCGTCTGCGAAGTCCACTGCGCCGGGAATGAGGAGCGTGACCTGCTTCGGGTTCTTCAGTCCCTTCAATCCCTTGAGGTAGGAGGCCTTGGCGGTGGCGGTGGCCTTGGTGCCCTGGACGGTGATGGCGAACTGGTCGGTCACGTCCTTGCCGGTGGTCACGATGTCGCTCACGCCGCTTTCGCGGTCGCTGCCGGCCGTGGCCTCATACACGCGGATGTCCTTCGTGTCCGGGTCGAACAGGTAGTCGGCGGCCGCCCAGTCATCCGTGAGGGTGAACTGTTTCGGCGCCTGGATCAGGTTCCTGCCGACGGTGCCGTTGACGACGCTGCCTACCCTGTCGCCGTCGAGGTAGGTGTGCGCGTCGCCGCCGGTCCTGTCGCTCTCCTGCGGGTCGATGACGGCCCGCCATTCGCCGTCCCGCTCGAAGATCCAGCTCTTGTCCGGGTTCGGCTGCCAGGTGTCGAATTCCTTGCTGCCGGCATCCGTCTCGGCCTCCTGGTTCCACTTGCCGGTCGCGTGGTCCTTGACCTTCCTGAAGTCCTTCGGCTTGCTGACGGTGACGTCGAAGCTGAACTCGTACTGGTGGTCGAGGGGCATCTCGCCCTTGTCGGCCGAACGCACGGCCGAGACGGTGTCCGTCTTACGGTCCCAGGCGATGGTGAACTCATTGGACGCGTCGCGGTCGTTGTCGGTCTTGTCGACGAGCCTGTAGCCGTCGACGGTGTAGTCGACGCCGTCGGCCGTGATCCTGTCCCTGAACGCCATCTCGTAGCCGCCCTTGCCGGTGCCGTAGCTGATGACGGTGCGGTTGGTCATGCCGTCGGCGCTCACGCCCTCGTCGATGGTCTTGGTCGGCGGGGTCGGCGGTTCGGCGCTCACGGTCCAGGTCTCAGACGGGTCCTTGTCGGCCGTGTCGACGGACGATTTCATCCCGCCCTGCTTGGCGACCTGGATGTCGATCCAGTACTGGCCCTCCTGCCAGTGGCCCATGCCGAAGTCCGCCGGGGTGGCGAGGCGGTCGAGCTGGGTGTCGCCGTTATTGGCGAAGGTGATCGGCTTGCTGACCGTCTTGGCGCCGACGTAGCCGTTCTTCTGGCCTTCGTAGTGGATGACGGCGGTGCCGTTCAGGTTCTCCTTGATGCCGCTGCCGTTGTTGCTCGCGTGCAGGGTGTCGCCGATCGGGTCGGTGGAGCCGACCTTCAGGTCGGTTCTCTGCCTGTGATTGGTGGTGACGGTCAGATCATAGTCGCGTGGCGGCTGGTTATTGTTGACCGCGACGCACACGACCTGCACGCCGGTCGGATACTGGTTGCCGGTCGTGGTGATCTGGTCCGTGAACTTGTCGTGCACTTTCTGGATCCAGGTGGAGTCGTAGCCCTTGAGGTCGTCGCTCTTGTCGCCCAGGGCGTTCCAGTTGGCGTCGAAGCGGTTGCGGAAGTCGGTCGGGTTGGTGCCCCATGGGACCAGTCCGTCCGAACTGTCCGCGATGGTCGCGGCGACGCCGATGACGCGCGCCTGGGTGGCGTCGCCGTCGGACTTGTCGGCGACGGCCTGGTTGATCGCCTCGGTGCAGGAGCTCTTGATCCGGGAGACGATGGCGTAGCTGTCTTCGGTGGGGATCTTGTAGCCGGAGTTGCGCATCGCCTGGAGCGCGTAGTCGATGGATGCCTGGCCCCATCCCTGGGTCGGCGAATCCGTGTAGTTGTTGTCGTCCTGGAGGTAGAGGATGTCCCCGCTCGGGCCGACGTTGCCGCCGCCGTGGACTCCGCCGCCGCCGGAGCCGATACCGGCGTAGGCCGGCATGGCCGTGAGCAGCATCGCGCCCGCCGCGAGGCCGGCCACCGCCGCCTTCACGGCTTTCTTCTTAGGTAACCTCACTGGTTTCTCCTTACATCGTTAATGGTCTCGGACGGGGATTCGATTCCTCCCCATTCGAGACCATTGAAACCCGATTGCCGGCATGCCGGTTTGGACATTTAGGCGACCGGCGGAGAAGCCGTCAGATCGTCAGATGTTGGGCTCGCCGTGGCTGGGCCCGTTCTGGGCGGGTGTGCCGCTGCCGCCGATGACGATGTGCAGGTCGGAGCCGGAACCGGACGACGAGCCGCCGCCATTGGATTGCGACGATGAGGATGCGGAACCGCCGGAACCGGACGAGGACGAGGCGCCCGAATACGAGTAGCCGCGGTTCGAGTACGATCCGCCGCCTGAATATGTTTGGGATTGCGATGCCTGCGCCTGCTGCTGCGCGGCGGCGGCAGCCGCGGCGGCTTCCTGTTCGGCCCTGGCCTTCGCCTCCGCGTCGGCCTGCTCCTTCGCGGCCTTCGATTCGTTGACCTCTTCCACGGCTTTCGCGATGGCGTCCGCGTCGCGTTTTTTGATGGCGTCCAGCAGGCTTGCGCGGGTCTTGCCGTCCGCCACCTTGCCGTCGGTCTCCTTGTACAGCGCGTTCGCGTCATCCACGGTCTTGTCGAGTTTGGACGTTTCGACCGCTTTCACCAGCCTGTTCAGAGACTTCGTGTGGGCCTTGTACCATGATGCGTTCGCGGTGATGGCCTTCGTGGCCGTGACCACGGCGTCCCTCGAATCCGCTTTGCAGGACACGGCCTTCGGCGTGGACGCCTTCACGGCCTTGGACAGGGCGTCAAGGGTCTTCGCGTCCTTCACGCTTTTCCGGTCGGTCTTTGCCGCGTTGGCCGCGTTCCCGTTCAGGAGCGTGTTGTAGTCGTTCGTCGCGGTGCGCAGGTGTTCGGATGCGGCCGCGCAGTCCGCCCTGGCCTCGGCCATGAGGCGGTCCGTATGCGTCTTCCAGGCGATGCCTCCCGCCGTGAGCAGTGCGAGTGCGACGACGGTGATGACGACGGCCCTTCTGCGATGCGGCTTCTTTGTTCTCTTTTCCGTGGGATCGATCGAAAGTTCGATGGCCTCATCTTCGATGGCCTTTTCTTTCTCTGTCATTCGTTCTCCTTGTTCATAGGTTCACAGCTTATCGAATCGGCGGAGCCGTCTGCATCGTTCCTCCGGCGCGTGCCGCGCATGGACGCGCCGGAGGACGGCATCGAGATCCAGATGAGAAGATTCGGGACGAGGAAAAGCAGCGGGACGGCCCGATGGACGACGGTCTGGGCCGAGTCCATCGGAGCGAAGGACGCCGCGAGAATGAGAGCGTAGGCGACGACGCACAGGCGGCACAGGCCGCGAAGACCGATGGACCCCGCGCGCCGGGCGACGGTTTCGGCCATCACGCCCATCACGCCGCACAACGCCACGCGGGAGATGCAGACCAGCAGTCCGAGGAGCATGATGCGGTTCATCGTTCCCCTCCATTCAAGCCCAGGTACGTTTCGAGGGCGGCATCGACCACTTCCTGGATGCGCATGTCGTGCTCGGCGGCCCAGGTCTTGAGCCTGCGTCGGGTCGAGGCGCGCAGACTCACGCTGGTCTTCACCCAGTCCTCACCGGATTCCGGTGTTTCGTTTTGCCGGTTTTTCGGTATTCCGGTATTCGGTTTTTCGGTATTCCGGTAAAACGGTGTTTCGGTTTGGTGGTCGCTGTTGAGCAGCGCGGTCAGGTCGCGCGGCCGGGGCGTCAGGTTCATGTTCCTCACCGGTCCTCCTCCTTGAGCTGTCGCATGGTCCGCTTGAGTTCGCCGGCCAGGTCGCGGTATTCGTGCAGGCGGGAACCGCGCGGTCGGGTGGATTTCGCGTTGAGGATGTCCTGACGTTTCGGGATCAGCGTCTCGAAGCACGCGATGCCCGCGTCGTCGATCCATGACAGGGCGTCGCGCAGGGCGGTCGTGTTGGCCTCGGTGCGGCACAGGAGGATCGCGGCGGGTATGCCGCGCCGGTCGCACAGGTTCTTCACACCGGCGGCCTGGTCGAGGTCGATGCGGCTGGGGCTCGAGGGGATGACCACGAGGTCCGCGTTGTTCACCGATTCGTCCAACGCGCGCCCGTACGGGGCGGAGTCGATCAGGATCCAGTCGACGGGCTCGTCGAGACGGCCGTTGAGCTCGTGCAGGTGCGCGATGTCGGCCGGCGCGGCGGACATCACGTCGAACGGCAGCGGGTCGCTCTTTTTGTCGTTCATCGGTTTCTCCTTGTCTCGGTTTTTCAGTGTTTCGGCATTTCGGTTTTTCGGTAAAACGGTGTCCCGGTATTCGCCGTTTCCGGTTTCCCGGCAGGCGCCGCGGTCCGGGACACGGGCCGCGGCTGCGGGTGTCAGAAGAGACTGCCCTGGATCAGGCCGTCCGGCACGGGTTCGGTTTTGAGGAAGAGCGGTTCGTCGTGGGTGTAGTCGCGGCGGGAGCGTTGGCGGCGTTTGACCGACCGCCAGTAGTCCCTGCCGTCACGGCGCATACGTTCGGCCCAGTCCGGATGTTCGGCCAGCCAGTCACGGACCCTGTTTTGCGGAATCAGGTGCAGTCCGCTCGCGTCGATGTGGAGGTCCCGGCCGATCAGTCGGGCGAGGGTCCAACGGCTCGCGTATTCGAGTCCGCCGTACACGGCCTTGTCCTTCCAGCCGCCCACGAGGGCGCGGCTGATGCAGTCGAGGCGCATGGGGCACGCTGAGCACAGCATGCGGCCCTTGCCGCGCATCCGTTCGTCGATCAGGTCCCGTCCGTCGTCGCCGGTCACGGTGTTCCACATGCGGTCGGCGAGGTCCGGGTCGATCGCGGCGATCCTCGCGCATGCCGGCATCGTGTCCCGACCGTTCATGGCCGCCGTCCCGGAGCAGACGATCGCGGCGAGGTTCGGTTCCCTGTTCATGCGGTCACCTCGATTCCGTCGCGTTGGTTGAGCTCGTCGGCGTGTTCCATGCATGCGGTCTGCCATTCCGATGGATGGCCGTAGCGCAGGCTTCCCTCATGGTCGTATTCGTCCTCGTGCGGTCTCATGTCGGCGAGGACGTGTTCGCAGACGAGCGTGTGCACATGGCGTTCCTCGTGGCGCGACGGGATGCGCGTGTTCCTCACCGGCTTGGTTTTCCGGTCGCGGTCCCGGGCCTCCGAGTCCGATGCGCGCCGGCGTTCGATCTGGCTGATGGTCCAGTCGTTGGCGATGCCGTCCCAGTTGTCGGCGAGACGTCGCGCGGAGTCGATTCGGCCGAGCCAGTACGTGTTCGACGGCAGCCAGTCGATGGCCGCGAGGATGAGCGCCACCGCGGCCGCATGGTCGTCGTCATGGGCTTTGGCGATTCGGCCGACGAGGTTTCCGATCTTGGCGCGGTCGCGTCTGGTCGGTTCCGCGGTGGTCAGCGTCAGCCTGGAGCGGACGGACGTGAGATGTTCCATCACGGTCGCCGCTTCGGAATCCGTTCCGGCCATGTCGTTCCCATCCTTCTCGGCGGGGCGCTTCCCGCTTGCGGGGAGCTCTCCCGTAGGGAGAGAGGGGTTGGGTTCACATGGAGGGTTTACATGGAGGGTTTTATCCTTATATATACAGCCCTGCGAGATTTGCAGAGCTAGAGGTGCGGGATTTGCAGAGCCAGAGGTGCGGCATTTGCAGTGCTGGCCCTGCGGGATTTGCAGTGCCGGTTTCGGCTCGGTTTCCAGCCCTGCGGGATTTGCAGTGCTGGGAATCGGCTTCGGTCCAACGTTTTCGGGCGGTATGTCCTTGGATTCGCCGTTTTCCGTCACGGTCGAGGCGGCGGGGTCCACGGTCCCGCTCATGGTCATGGGGTCGCGTTCCGCCGTGTGCGTCTCCCTGATCCATTCGAGGGTGGACGGGTCGGATTCGACCGCGAGGTCCCACACGATCTGGCAGTACTGGGGCAGGCGGTTCCGGCCGCCCTTGCCGAGGCGCGCGTACCGCTGGTCGCCGCGGCGGATGAACCCGCGTTCCTGGAGGAGCTTCAGGCTGGAGCGCACGGTGCGTTCGGAGAGTTCGGTGACGTTGACGATGGTCGCGATCTTCGGATAGGCGGCGGTGCCGTCGTCGTCCGCGCGGTCCGCCAGGTAGATGAGCACGGCCTTCGCGCTGGCGTTGCCGACATGGCATTTGAAGGCCCATGACAGTGCGATGTTGCTCACGGCCGTTCCTCCTCACGCTGCTGGCCGGCGCGGCGTCCGTCGGCCAGTCTGGCGGCCTGCTCGTCGCCGAGACGTGCCGCCCTGCACAGGGCCAGCGTCATCAGCCACGAGAACGCGACGAACACGATCGATCCGATTAGAAGCCAGTTCACGCGAGTCCCCCTTCCATGGACGGGTGCGCCATCATCGACGCCAGGCGACGGGAATCGACGGGGCCCGGATCATTGTGGCGGGCGAATGCCGTCACGGCCGGGAACGTCCAAACCGGCGCGTGAAAATCCCGGTTACACTCGGGAGACACAGAGCAAGACATGCGGAAGGCTTTAGTAAAGTCGTTCATGTGTGATCACTACTCCAAGACAATGCATTGGGTGGCCACGGACCGGGATCCGGCAAGATACGGGATCCGCGGCCGCCCGGAATATTGGTTGCACCGCCCGTCCCCGACGCTCCAACATCGGGAACGGGCATTTTCTTTCAGTTGCAGAGAAGAGAGAGAATCGAATGAAATCAGACCATCGCACCACCTCCCCCGCCGTCGACGGGCCACGCGCCGCCGCAACGGATGGCGAGGCAAAGGCAATCAAGAGCCTGCTCGTCAGGGACATCAAAGACTTCGATCAAAGCGTCCCAGCAGTCGTCAGACACGATGATGGAACGATCAGGCCTACGTACATAGGCGTATGGGGACAGGACCGTCTGATAGGCGCGGCCCTCATCCAGCCAGCCCTTTGCGTAGCCGAGACGCTCATATACCGCACCGGGACGAGCGGGGTCCATGCCGCACAGATACGAGAGGCTTTCGCCGAGCATGCAGCCCTCATCGAAGGGATCGCGGTCGTCAGGAAGCATCGGCGCGAAGGCATCGGATTGCAGATCAAGGCGTTCTGCGACTCCTGGGCGGCAGACCACGGCGCTGAGCTGATACTCAGCATCCCCACCAACGAGGGCGCGCGCCTGCTCAACGAGAAAGCCGGATACACGGTCGTACCGCCCGACGGATATCTCACCATCAAGGTATTTGACGCTCAGGGACAGCCTCTTCACATTCCCTACGCCGACCAGCGGACCCGGGACAGAGGCACTAGCATGTGGGCGTACAAGCTCGTAGGGCAACGCACACAGCACTTCGAGATTGGCGTTCTCACCGCCTCCTGAAGTTCCGAAGACCATACCGTCGATGAATGTTCCCGACGGGTCACGGGAGAAAACAAGTCTTCCGGCTTCGTCGCTCATGCCACCGGCACCGGAATCCATGGCCAGTACCCCTACACCGTCAATCGCCATCAGACCAACACCTCCTTTATCGATTCAGAGAAAGAGAAAACCAAATGAAATCAACCCCTCGCACTATTTCCCCCGACGAGCCCGAAGTACGTCCGGCGAGAAACCACGCCGAGGCAGAGGAAATCGGAAGTCTCCTGCTCGAAGAAATCAAGCATCCAGGATTCATTCCTGGACCAGAGTTCGTCTGGCAGGGTCAAGGTTTTCTCAGGCCGACGCTCATAGGCGCATGGTCCCAGAACCGCCTGGTAGGTGCTGCCGCCCTCAGCCCATACATGGAACACACCAAGGCCTTTTGCAGGATTGGTCGAGCAGACGCAGCGCAGGCGATCGCACGGCTGGTAGCCGAAACTGACGGCATTGCCGTCAGACCCGACCATCGGCGCGAAGGCATCGGACGAAAGATCAAGCTGTTCTGCGACTCCTTCGCGGCAGAGCACCACGCTACGATCATGGTCTCCGTCACCACCAATCACGAGTCGGCATGCCTCAACAACAAAACGAAACACATCGTGTTTGAACGATGCGACGGTCTTGTCATCAAGTACGCAGACGCGATCAACAAACCAATCGTTTGGCTTCACTCTCTTGACGGGAGTATCCCCGAAGCGGCATGGGCCATCACCATACTCGGAAAAACGTATGGGCCTGCCATAATCATCGGTGAGCAAAGGCCCCCACGGAGTAAAAACACCACCCAAGACAACGGCGTGCAATGGATCCTTGCCGTTGATGCATTCGGCAGTGACATCAACGCCTTCTCCGAAAGAGTCCAGTAATTCCCTCACCGCGGCCGGGACCGGGCGGAAGGAACCACCCGCACCGGAATCCATGACCAAGATCCCTGCACCGTCAATCGCCATCAGGACAGCACCTCCTTTATCGATTCAGAGAAAGAGAAAACCAAATGAAATCAACCCCTCGCACCATTGGGGAAAGCTGTCTCATACGGAATGAGATCCTGAACGAAATCGGCTGAGAGACCATACTGTTCGCGGAGAACGGCACAGTCTCTGCGCTGCCAATGTGTATGCAGATTGACTTTCTGAGTCACGCTGGCCGGCGACTGATGGAGCTGAACGGCAAGCTGGCGGTGAGTTAATCCCACCTCCGCCATCCACCTCTTCATATTCGACATCAGAATCTCCTTTTAAAAAAGCATGTATAGATTTTCTAACACTTGTTATGTTAGCTGTTAGTTTTGCTAAATACAAATCGGCGTGTTATCTTTGCATACGGGAGCTAACAAAATACAAGGAATACTAAAATGACTGCAATCGAACCAAGTATCAAGCCACAAAAGGAAGCTGATTGCATCGAGGAAGTCACTCGGTACAACATTCGAAGATTTATGGCTATCGCCGGAAAATCTCAAAGCGAACTCGCCTCTATTTGGGGCGTGACAAGAGGAGCTGTTTCCCAACGACTCAATGGCTATAGTCAACTTAAATTTACAGAAGTGGTACGTGTAGCAAAGTGGCTAGGTGTCACCATTGACGATCTCATGGATGATGCCGCATTACTTCAGGATAAAGAACTACGCTCTAAGATGCATCCCGCAGAGAAAGATGCCGAGAAGTCAGGTGCTTTAGTAGGTACCAGCGCGCCCAGGTTCCTTGTCAGTCCCCTGGACCCCGACGCGCCTTTCGGGAACGGTTTCACGGGTGCAGCCAAAGGTGCCGCGGCCGGTCTGATCCGTTCGGGAGCCGCAGGCGCTTCGGGTCTCTCAAGGCAAGACGGCAGAACGGTTCTCCCCCAGTCTCAAGCCCATGAGACACTGGGAACCATGACTACCATCATCATGCGCACGACCGAAGGCGACATCAAGATCGACCTGTTCGACGACAAGACCCCTGAAACCGTAGCCAACTTCCTTGGCCTGGCCACCGGCGAGAAGGAATGGACCGACCCGTTCACCGGCCAGCCGAGCCACGAACCGTTCTATGACGGCCTGACCTTCCATCGCATCATCAAGGACTTCATGATCCAGGGCGGCTGCCCGCTGGGCACCGGCACCGGCGGTCCGGGCTACAACTTCGATGACGAAATCGTGCCGGGACTGACCTTCGACCGTCCGTACCTGCTGGCCATGGCGAACGCCGGCCTGCGTCGCGGCATGGATGGCAAGGTGCACGGCACCAACGGCTCCCAGTTCTTCATCACCACCGTACCGACCGAGTGGCTCAACGGCCACCACACCATCTTCGGTGAAGTCGCGGATGATGAGTCCAAGGCCGTCGTCGACAAGCTCGACGCCGTGGCGACCGACCGTTCCGACGCTCCGCTCGAACCGGTGGGAATCACTTCGATTGAAGTCGTGAAGTAACACCATCAGCAATACACAGGGTTGGGGAAGCCTCCTTCCTGGACCACACTCCGATCGTCGGTCTGAAGAGATCCAGATTCGATGATCGGCAGGAGTGTGGCTCAGGAAGGAGGCTTCCCCTTCTCTCCCCATCATGCTTCGCACATCATACTCCTCATCCAGAGGAGGGAACCGCTATATCCTTCGCAAACGGGGTTCGGCTGAATCCTTGGCACCGGTGATGCGATACACGTCGAACACGCCTTCGATCTTGCGTACGGCCGCAAGCAGGATGTTGAGATGCTGCGGATCGGCCATCTCAAAGCTGAACTGACTGGTCGCCACACGATCCGTACCGGTGGAAATCGAGCCGGAGATGATGTTCACGCCATGATCGGACAGCACACGCGTCACATCGCTCAACAGGTGCGGACGATCGAGCGCCTCCACCTGAATCTTGACCATGAATACGCCCTTGGTACTGGTCCACTGCACGTCGACCACACGTTCAGGCTGCCGCTTCTGCAAGTCCAACATGTTCTGGCAATCCACACGATGCACGGACACGCCCTGGTTACGCGTGATGAAACCGATGATCTTATCTCCCGGCACCGGCATGCAGCAGCGTGCCAGTTTGACCCAGATGTCACCCACACCCTTGACGGAGATGCCCAGCGAACTGGTGGTGTTCTTCTTGTTGCGCTCGACCTGTTTGAGAGGCAGCGCCTCCTGCTCCACCTCTTCGTTGACCTCGTCGCTGCCGGCATCCTTCACCAGATGCGAAATCACGTTCTGCGTGGAAATCTGACCGTCACCGATGGCCGCGAACACGGCATCCGCGTTGGCGAGATTGAGTTCGTCGGCGATGCCGACCAACGCTTCCGGAGTCAGCAACGTGGTAATCGGCAGATTGCGCTTGCGCATGGCTCGTGTCAGCTCGTCACGGCCTTCTTCGATGGCTTCGGTACGTCGTTCCTTGCTGAACCATTGACGAATCTTGTTGCGGGCCTTCGGGCTTTTGGTGAAACTCAGCCAATCACGGGACGGCCCCGCGGTATCGGATTTGGAGGTCAGCACTTCGACGGTGTCGCCATTCTCCAGTTTGGTGTCCAACGGCACCAAGCGTCCGTTCACACGGGCGCCCATGGTGCGGTGGCCCACTTCGGTATGCACGGCGTAGGCGAAGTCAATCGGAGTGGCCTCGGCAGGCAACGACACGATCTTGCCCTTCGGCGTGAACACATAGACTTCCGCGGAGCCCAGATCTTCTTTCAAGGAGCCGAGGAATTCGTTGGAATCCGGAGTCTCGCTCGTCCAATCGGCAAGCTGCTGGATCCATTTGAGATTATCGGCCTCGGAAAGCTCCTGGTTCTCACCGCGCTTGCGGTCGGACTTATCCGGTGACGACAGGGCACGGCCCGCCTGACCGTTCTCCTTGTATTTCCAATGCGCCGCGATGCCGAATTCGGCGCGACGGTGCATATCCCAGGTTCGAATCTGAATTTCCACCGGCTTGCCGCCTGGGCCCACCACCGTAGTGTGCAGGCTCTGGTACATATTGAGCTTCGGCATGGCGATGTAATCCTTGAAACGGCCCGGAACGGGGTTCCAACGCGCATGCACGGCACCTAGCGCCGCATAACAGTCCTGAATGGTGTCGACGATGATACGTACACCGACCAGATCGTAGATGTTGGCGAAATCATGGCCGCGCACGATCATTTTCTGGTAGATGGAGAAGTAGTCCTTTGGACGCCCGGTCACATAGGCCTTGATATGCTGCTCGTCGAGATCCTCATTGATCTCGGCGAGGATCTGCTTCAGATACACGTCACGCTGTCCGGCCCTGCGAGCCACCAATACCACGATCTCGTTATAGATCTTCGGGTAGAGCACCTTGAAGCTGAGCTCTTCCAGTTCGGTTTTGATGGCGTTCATGCCGAGCCTGTTCGCCAGCGGTGCATACACGTCGAGCGTTTCATGCGCCTTCTTCTGCGCATTGGATGGCTTGACGTAACGCCAAGTACGAGCGTTGTGCACGCGGTCGGCAAGCTTGACCACCAGAACACGCACGTCCCGGCTCATGGCCACCACCATCTTGCGGATGGTTTCGGCCTGTGCGGAATCCCCGTATTCCATTTTGGAAAGCTTGGTCACGCCATCAACGAGACCCGACACGGTATCGCCGAACTCGGCACGGCACTCCTCAAGCGTGTAGTCGGTATCTTCGACCGTATCGTGCAACAGACCCGCCGCCACGACAATCGGTCCCATGCCCAGATCGGCAAGAATCTGCGCGACGGCCAGCGGGTGGATGATGTAAGGCTCGCCGGACTTGCGCCGCTGCGTGCAATGCTGCTTGACGGCACGCTGATAGGCGCGCGCCAGAATACCCATATCCTCATCGGGATGGTGGTATTCGCACATCTTCAGAATCGGTTCAAGCGGATCAAGAGGATTCGTGCTGATCTCGCAACCCAACATGTGGGCCGAACGAACCTCGTTCTCATCGTCGCCCATCTTCCACCTCCTCTTGCAATGCTCCCTATCCTACCCGTGCCGCACGGCATGACCGACGCATCCGACCGCGTGTTGTGCGGTCGGATGCATGCGTGGCGAACAGCCTCAGGAGGCCACGCCGGTCGAGCCGAAGCCGCGTTCGGCGCGATCCGAACCCGGCAACGACGCCGCCGGCACGAATCTCGCCTCGACATAGCGCTGGATCACCAATTGCGCGATGCGGTCCCCCGGCTGGAATGTCACGGTGTGTTCCGGATCGAGGTTGATCAGCGGAACCTTGATTTCACCACGATAGCCGGCATCAATCGTGCCCGGGGCGTTGAGCACGGTGACGCCGCGCTTGACGGCGAGCCCCGAACGGGGGTGCACCAGGGCGACGTAGCCAGCCGGTAGCGCAATGGCCACGCCAGTAGGCACCAGCGCCCGCTGGAACGGCTCCAAGGTGACCTCCTCCGTCGTTTTGAGGTCCGCCCCGGCATCTCCGGCATGGGCATAATACAGTTCCGCAGGTTGGTCGGGATTCAGCGACTTTACCAGAACCTCGACGTTTTCCGGCTCGTTGTATGCTTCGTCGAATGCCATCAGGCAGCGCACTCCTGACAGACGGGCTGCCCATCCTCGGTGGTGTAGGCCAGCTGGCTGCGATGCTTCACCAGGAAGCATTCAGAACAGATGAATTCATCTCCCTGCATGGGAATGACGGTCACCGAAGCGTCTTCATTGCTCAGATCGGCGCCGGGCAACTCATAGTCCTCGGCAATGGCGTTCTCGTCATCGTCCATATCGTTGGAGGAATTCTGCGAGCTTTTGCCCAGAGCCTGGAGCGACTCCTCGTCCTCGTCCTTGTTACGCGGGGAATCATAATCCTGTGCCATCGCGATTCCTTTCGTCATCTATGGTGCTTATGCGCCATAGAATACATGACATTTACCCCGCATAGGATACACGATTCGAAATACTCGTAAAATCCGACACGTGCGGCACAATGGAAATATCTGATGCCCGAAGAAGGAAAGTGGTGCGCTCATGCCTGAAAATCCGTTCGAGGAAGCCCGGTTCGATCATGTGGGGGAAACCGGTGAACTCGTCTTTGTTTCAGGTGCCGGAAAATTCGCCGTAAAGGTCGATGATGCGCTTGAGAGAGCCATTTTGGAAGCGAAACAGATTCGTTCCGAAGTACAACGGGAGCACCAGCCGCATACGTCCACAACGTTGCCGATCTCACAGATTCAGTCGCTGATTCGCGCCGGTGCCGATCCCGCGCGAGTCGCGGAACGATACGCTTTGAGCGAGGCTCTTGTTCGGCGTTTCTCGGCCGCGGTCGAAACGGAAAAGCAGTATGCCATCGAGCAGTTCCTCGCCGTGCCGGCACCGAAGGAGAGCCGCGTACGCACGCTTTCCGAGCTCATCGAACGCACGTTCGCGGCGGCCCGCGTCCGTTTGGAGGACGTGACTTGGAAGGCTACGCGACGCGGTCTGGAGCCATGGAAAATCACCGCGCAATTCACATCCAACGGCCGCACCATCCGTGCCGAATGGACATGGAACATGCACGACAACGCCGTGACTTGCCTCAATGCAACCGCCAAGAAACTCATCGGCGAACAGGACACGCCTAAAACGGGAGGCGCCGAAGATCATACGGTGGATGAGGATTTTCTGGCATCGTTGAATCTGCCTGGCAATTCCGCGCGCTCCGCCCGCATCGAACAGACCGTCTCAGCCTGGAACACGCCTGAGCCGACCATGCCAGCCGCCCGGCCGAAATCAGCCGCTCCCTCCGTACCGTTGTCCCCCATCGATTCGGGCACGATCGCAACGACCCCGCCGATTCCCGAAGGAGTCGGCGCCGTGCCGATGCCGCAGTCCCCGAGCGAATCCGACATGCAGGCGCAGCCCGGACAGGACTCGCCGCAGACGAAGGGCGAAACATCGTCCCACACGGCTTCGACGCCTGACGAACATGGCCAAGGCGCCACGAAGGCGAAACGTCGTGCCGGACGTTCCGCAGTGCCCAGCTGGGATGAGATTCTGTTCGGCGACTGACCTTGCGGCACGCTGCTAGGCCATGTCGATCAGACAGGGAATGTCCGATTCCAGCATGGTCAGCGATCCGTGCACGCTAGGCAGGTGCGTCGCCTTCTCGGCCTGCGTCCGTGAGTCGACGACGGTCACGGATTGTGCGGCCGACACGATGACATCACCCAACATCGGTTCCACATACGGTTCGACCGGCCCGTACACGCCTTGTGCAATCGCTTCGGCACGCGTGCGCACCTGCGCCCGCTCCTCTAGGAAATCACGCCATCTCATGGCGATGTCCTCAGGGTTCTCGCCATGTTCGGCATAGAGCATCACGCAACGTGGTTCGCCGCCGATACTCGCCACACCTTGGGATAGCCGGGGCTCCCCGGCTATGTCGATGCGTTGTTGCGGATCAGCGGTGATCATGCCATGATCCGCGACGACAACGATCAGCGTCCCTTTGGGAAGGCTGCGTCTGAGCAGCCCAAGCTGACCGTCCACACGTTCGAAGGCCCCAATCCACTTGTCGGAATCCCAACCATAGTTATGGCCGACCTTGTCGGTATCACGCAGATAGACATAGGTCAATCCCGGCCTTCGTGCGGCCCTTGCGGCAACCGCGATCCTCGTGCGCGGATCCGTATTGGAGATGTAGTCGGTACCACGCAACGAAGACTGCGTCAACGCCGAGAACGCGAATTTAGGCAATCCGGAACTAGTGACGCGTACACCCTGTTCGGCAAGACGCTCGAATACCGTGGGCTGGCGTTGCAGATCAAGTGGGGCCATCGCGTTTTTGAATGATATCAGCTGGCAGATTTCGCCATTGTTCGGATTCAGCTGCGTATATCCGGTCATGCCGGTCAATCCGGGGCATGTGCCGGTACCGAACGAGGCCATGGCGGCCACCGTGGTGCTTGGCATGCAGGTAGCAATCGGGCGTTGGTTGACGGAATCGTTCATCAGCGAACGGAGGTATGGCGCATGGCCGAGTCTCATATTGAGATTCCAGTAGCCAAGACCGTCAACCAGCACGATGACCGCCGATCGCGCATCGGGAAGCCCCAACACGGTCTGCAGGGAGAGCGGATCCCGATGAATCGCGGTCGGGATTGGATGGCCAAGGGCTGCGGAAATCGCCGGCAGCACCGCCGAAAGATGCAGCGCTCCCCCGCGTTCGCCCATTTTCGCCGACCTGCCGTCGCCGTATCGCGCGGGCGAGGTCATGGAAAGCAGCTCCTGCATATGCGGCACTTCAATACTCATGTCTTCCATTCAATCACCGCGTCGCGTCAGAAGCCGGCATATCGGGATCGTATGGACGTTCACCGAACGCGAAATCATCACGCTTTCGGCAGGACCGCATGCATTGCGATGCATGGAGTTCGACATTACCGGCTGGTAATATGGGCAGGTTGATTACCGTCCGACGACTGTGAGGGAGAATCACTGCATGGTATCGCACCGCAAACCGGCACAACCCGCTTTCGACCCGCGTACGGTCAAGGAGCACATCGTCGAGACGCCTCTGAACGAGGAAATGAGCAAGTCGTTCCTCGAGTATGCATACTCAGTGATCTATGCGCGTGCACTGCCTGACGCCAGGGACGGTCTCAAGCCCGTGCAACGCCGCATCATCTACCAGATGGGCCAGATGAATCTCTCTCCCGACCGCCCATATATGAAATCGGCACGTGTGGTCGGCGAGGTGATGGGCAAGCTCCATCCGCATGGTGATTCCGCAATCTACGAGGCCATGGTGCGTCTCGCCCAACCGTTCGCGATGCGTCTGCCCTTGGTGGATGGCCACGGCAATTTCGGTTCCCTTGATGACGGGCCGGCGGCATCCCGCTACACCGAAGCGCGTATGGCACGGGCCGCACTCGGCATGAACGCGGACATCGCCGAGGACACCGTCGATTTCACCCCCAACTATGACAACAAGCTTCAAGAGCCGACCGTTCTGCCCTCGGCCATTCCGAATCTGCTGGTCAATGGCGGTTCCGGCATCGCGGTCGGCATGGCCACGAACATGGCCACGCATAATCTCGGCGAAGTCGTGGCGGCGGCCAAGCATCTGATGCGTCACCCCGATGCCACGTTGGAGGATCTGATGAGGTATGTGCCAGGTCCGGATTGGCCAAGCGGCGGCGTAATCGTGGGGCGGAGCGGCATTCGCGAGGCATATGAGAGCGGCCGTGGCGCACTGACCACCCGTTCGGTGACGCATATCGAAAACGTGACGGCACGCAAGAAGGCCATTGTCGTGACGGAACTGCCGTTCATGGTGGGACCGGAACGTGTGTTGGAGCGTATTTCCGAAGGTGTGAAGAATCGCAAACTGGAGGGCATTTCCGGTGCGATCGACCTGACGGATCGACATAACGGCACACGGTTGGTCATCGAGATCAAGACCGGTTTCGATCCAAACGCCGTGTTGGCACAGCTGTTCAGGCACACGCCCCTGCAAGACAATTTCACCATCAACAACGTAGCTCTGGTCAACGGTCGTCCGCACACCATGGGATTGAAGGAAATGCTCAAGGTGTGGGTGGATCATCGTCGTGTGGTGATTCGCCGCCGTAGCGAATTCCGCAGACGGAAGGCGTTGGAGCGCCTGCATCTGGTCGAAGGCCTGCTGTTGGCCATGGTCGATATCGACGAGGTCATTCAGGTGATTCGGTCCTCCGATGACGCCGAAGCCGCAAAAACCAGACTGATTGCCGTATTCGATTTGGACGACATTCAGGCGCAGTATATTCTCGACTTGCGTCTGCGCCGCCTGACGAAGATGAGCCGTATCGAACTTGAGGCCGAACGCGACGATCTGAAGCAACGCATCGAAGAGCTGGAGCGCATCCTCGTCTCCAACGAAGCCTTGGACGGTGTGGTGATCGATGAGATGGACGAGGCCGTCGCCGCATATGGCACACCACGACGTACCGTGCTGTTGGACGAGGATGCCGACGGCGGTCTGGTACCGGTGACCGCGCATGGCGATGATGGTGTTTCCGCCACCGCGCTGGCTGCCGCCCGCACCGCCGCGACCGTGTCTTCGGCAGCCGCCGACGTGGCCGCCGCCGCGAAAGCCGCGAAAAAAGCCGGCGAGGATAATGCGACCGCGACCGCCTTGCAGATCGATGACGAACCCTGTGCAGTGATGCTGAGCGCCACCGGTCTGATCGCTCGCACCCATGAGGATGCCGTGGAACGTTGGGAAAACCGTTCCGGCTCGGATGTGCGAACCAAGGATGACCAGATCGTTTCGATCTTCCGCACGACCACGCGCTCCTCATACGGGCTGATCACTTCCGCAGGTCGCCTGGTGTTGGCGCATGTGGTCGAGTTGCCGTCCGTTGCCCCGGACGGCCCGTTGAACGTTTCCGGCGGCGTGAAAGCCGAGGAATTGCTAGGCATGACGGAAAACACCGATCCGATTCGCGGCGAACGCGTAATCGCTGCCATCGCAATGCCCTCCACGGACGATGCCGGCAAGGATGGCGATGGCGCCGAACCTGCTCCGCTGGCGCTGGGTACGCGCAACGGTGTGGTCAAACGCTGGAATCGCGAGTCACCAACCACCATGGATTCCTGGAGCGTCATCGACCTGAAGGACGGTGATGAGGTTCTGGCCGCGGCCGAAGCGCGGGATGGGGATCGTCTGGTGTTCGTATCCACGGATTCCTCGCTGCTGACATTCGAGGCGAAGAACGTGCGACCACAGGGCCGTACCGCCGGTGGCATGGCGGGCATTCGTTTGGCCACCGGCTGCTCGGTCGCCGCATTCGCCGTGGTTCCGGCCGAAAAGGTCGCTTGGACGTATGACGAAGGCGAGAATGGTCTGTTCTCCGCTTCCGGCGCCGTGGTGCTGACCGTCGCTGGTGATTCCGAGGCGTTGCCGGGTACGGAGAACGGCGCGGCGAAGGTCACGCCGTTGGAGATGTACCCGACCAAGGGCCGAGGCACTGGTGGCGTACGTTCGCAACGGTTCCTGAAAGGTCAGAATACGCTGATCTTCGCTTTCGTGGGCGCATATCCGATTCATGCCTCCACAGAGGGTGGCTCCGGTGTGGAGTTGCCCAAACCCGACATGCGTCGCGACGGCTCCGGTACGGATATGGCCGCCCCCATCGCCGTTGCCGGTTGATCGTCAGCGATAGAGTTTCATGCCTTGCGGGCTTTCCGTGAAGCCTGCGGCATGGAGCAGCCGCATGTATTTGTTGCGTTGTTTCAGCGATATGCCGTTCATCTCGTTGAAGCTGATGCTACCGCCGGACTGACGCTGCAGCGCGTAGACGAGTTCCGAACAGGCCTGGCGCAAGGTGCCTTCGGCATCGGTAAACGCCATGATCCTATGGCTTTTCGGCACGGCGAACAGCACAGGCTCACCCTGCTTGAATACGACGATCGACCCCGTTCTGCGTGCCGGCTTCGCACCACGCGAGCCATCAGCCTTCTCGGTTTTCGTCGGCTCAAGTTCAGGCCATGCGATTGCCGCGCCCGTAAGGCTTGCGGGATCGGTCACCTCAAGCGCCACACAGGATTGGCTGTGCCACTGGTTTTCACTGCGCAACGCGTCCACGGTATCGTGACCGGCGAATTGCGCCGCACCGAAGCCATCTACGAACAGGCCCCGCACCAGCGTGCCGTGCTCTTCCATACGTTTCAGAACGGGATACAGCCTTGAAAATCCGCCGGCAATTCGTTCTTTATCGATGAGCGGGGCCGCGATGACGCCGTATCGATCCAGCAGTGACTCGATCCGCGCTATTTCACGTTCCTCCATGCCACCGTTCGATGTCGCCGTTCCGTTTTCGATCGGCCTTGGCGCGGCGACCGCGGACCACAATCCGCCCAGTGTCATCGGCACCGCAGTATGCATGCGTACTCGCCTGCGCAAGGTGGCCCTTGGCGCACGTGCGATTCCGGAACCTTGCATCAGTGCCCGTACGGGAGCAAAAGAGCTGTTGGTCACCCTGCCCTGCCATACGAGTGACCAAAGCGCTTCCTCGAATTGGCTTTCGCCCCATGCGGGAACGATGATTTCGCCCGTGGTTTCGTCCACTTGCGCCTCGGCATGCCGCTCCCATACCGATTTGGCGGTCGCCGACAACTGTGACGCATGGAAGGCGCCACCATCCTGCAATGCCGTGATGACGGCCTGCGGTATGGTCAGGGCCTCATCGTCTTCGACTGTATCCGATGCGACCGTTTCGGGGACCAGCGGCGAATCGGCCGGGTAGAATGCGATGTTTCCGACCTCCTTGGCGGCCGTGTCGCCGGCCCCTTCGCCGACCCAGATCACGTCGCCGGAGGCTATCAGCTCATCAAGCATGGAAGGATGATATCCGCGCACTCTCGTCGAAAACACGGAAGACTCCCAGATTTGGGCGGCCAAAGACACACCTTCGAGCTGTTCGATGACACGCATCAGACCGTCAATGCCCTCATAGCGTTCACCGCCGACCGGACCGACTCCCTGACGGTCAAGCAGAAAAGCCTGGTAGGTCTGCGGGCTGACCGGTTTGATGGCGTTACGCGCCTTGGCAAGGGACCTAGAGCGGATACGGCGAAAGACGTCCCTGTGCAGCCACTGCTGCGACGACGTTCCATAATCGGTTTCGCCAATGGTTCCCGCGCGAGGAGACGAAGAGTGCGCAATCGGCGAACGAACATCAGCGGAGTCGGAATCCGTCGATGCGGCATCAGCCAATGCCTCGGCATCAGCGAAGTGGCCTGTAAGCAGATCCCCCTTGGTATGAAGCATATCGAGGGCACGCACAGCCTGAACGGCATCGATGTCCAGATCGGCAATCATCCGGTCCGCGACAAATGGACCATGTGTTTTGGCATAGCGGGTCACTCGGCCGGTAACGTCACCTTTATCCAGATCGTTCCAGAAGGTCTTTTCGGCTAACTCGTGCGCAACCTGTCTGATCACGTCGGCATCCAGTACGGTGGACATGTCGGTGCCGCCAAGCAGACGTTCCAGTACCTCTGGATCCATGGACAGCAATCGCGTGCTGCGCTCGGCCTGCGGCACGTCGTATTGGTACATGACCGCACCCACGAATCCGAAAAGCATGCTTTCCGCGAATGGCGACGGCGTTTCAGTGGTCACATCGCTCAGTGCGATCGTTGCGGAGTTCAGTCCGGTCATGATTCGCCGCAACGCCGGCAGGTCGTACACATCCTGCAGGCATTCGCGCGCGGTCTCCAGCAGTAGCGGGAAGTTCTGACGTGCACGGGCCGCGTTAAGCAGTTGGGCGGCACGCAGTCGTTGCTGCCAAAGCGGCACGCGCCTGCCGGGATCAGTGCGTGGCAGGAACAGCGAGCGCGCCGCGCATTCACGGAATCGTGCCGAATACAGCACGCTTTCGCCGACTTGCGCTTCGATGATGCGGTGTAGATCGTCGAGATCGAACAACACCAGTTCACGGATCGGCAGGGCACCATCGACATCCGGCAGGCGGATGATGATGCCGTCATCGGCCGCATACACCTGCCCATCGAACCCATATCGCTGCCTGATGCGCGTGGTGATGGCCATGGCCCACGGCTCGTGTACGCGTCTTCCGTATGGCGAATGGATGATAATGCGCCAGTCGCCCTCTTCGTCCCTGCAACGTTCGATGACCAGTTCACGGTCATTCGGGATTATGCCGGTGATGGCACGTTGCTCTTCGAGCAGGTCGGCCAGATTCCCGATGGCGTTGTCATCGAGTCCGTCACGGCGCAGTCGCGCGATGATCCTCGCATCGAAGCGTGATTCGACACCGTCAACGTTCGCATGCCTGAAGTTTTCAGCCGTCCGCGCGCGTAGTC
>ERZ857521.1869-NODE-1869-length-22645-cov-4.279239_pt1 | contig 22645 bp, 21 predicted proteins | sample MGYA00519701_ERZ857521 | MGnify/ENA primary metagenome ERZ857521 (study PRJEB31778, sample SAMEA3449346) | human gut metagenome | biome: human gut; feature: human-associated habitat; material: faeces | place: United Kingdom | collected 2010/2012 ...
TCATCGGCCCCAACGGCGCCGGCAAGACCACCATCTTCAACCTGCTGACCAAGGTCTATCAGCCTACCCGGGGCACCATCCTGCTGGACGGCCTGGATACCTCCGGCAAGACCACTGCCCAGATTAACCGCATGGGCATTGCCCGGACCTTCCAGAATATCCGCCTCTTTGACAACCTCAGCGTGGAGGACAACGTCAAGATCGGCCTACACAACCAGGAGCGCTACTCCGCTCTTACCGGCGTGCTGCGCCTGCCCAAATACTGGCGTCAGGAGAAGGCCGCCCACGAACGGGCCATGGAACTGCTGTCCCTCTTCGACATGCAGGACACCGCCGCCTGGAAGGCCGGCTCCCTGCCCTACGGCGCCCAGCGGCGGCTGGAGATCGTCCGGGCCCTGGCCACCAATCCCAGCCTGCTGTTGCTGGATGAGCCCGCCGCAGGCATGAACCCCTCCGAGACCGCGGAGCTGATGGAGAATATCGTCAAGATCCGGGACACCTTCCAGATCGCCGTCATGCTCATCGAGCACGACATGAACCTGGTGATGAACATTTGCGAGGGTATCTGCGTGCTGAACTTCGGCCAGGTCATCGCCAAGGGCACCCCGGAGGAGATCCAATCCAACCCCACGGTTATCGAAGCATACCTGGGCAAGAAGAAGGAGGGCTGAGAGACATGCTGAAAGTCAACGGGATCAATGTCTACTACGGCTCTATCCACGCCATCAAGGACGTCTCCTTTGAAGTCCATCAGGGGGAGATCGTCACCCTCATCGGCGCCAACGGCGCCGGGAAATCCACCACGCTGCAGACCATCTCCGGCCTGCTCCACTCCCGGACCGGCTCCATCGAATTCCTGAACGAGAACCTCATGGGCGTTCCCGCTTTCAAGATCGTCTCCCGGGGCCTGGCCCAGGTGCCGGAGGGCCGCCGCGTCTTTTTGCAGATGACGGTGGAGGAGAACCTGGAGATGGGCGCCTATACTCAGCCCAACGCCACCATCGCCCCGGGCCTGGAGCGGGTCTATGACCAGTTCCCCCGTCTGAAGGAGCGCCGCCGTCAGATCGCCGGCACCCTCTCCGGCGGCGAGCAGCAGATGCTGGCTATGGGCCGGGCCCTGATGTCCAACCCCAAGCTGCTGATGCTGGATGAACCCTCCATGGGCCTGGCGCCCATTCTGGTGGAGCAGATCTTTGAGATCATCCGCAGCCTCCACAAAGCGGGCACCACCATTTTGCTGGTGGAACAGAACGCCCAGGCGGCGCTGTCCGTGGCGGACCGGGGCTATGTGCTGGAGACCGGCAAGATCGTCACCACCGGCACCGGCGCGGAGCTGCTGGCAAGCCCCGCCATCAAGAAAGCATATCTGGGCGGCTGACCGTCTCGTTTCCCCGGAAAACCGCCGAAAAAGGAGAGCGCAAAAGCGCTCTCCTTTTTATTTGCAGCGGAGGATCCGCTGTGATATACTCCTGTCAAGACAGATTACAGGAGGCGGTATCATGCGCGCAGAAGAGCGGCGGGCAAAAATTCTGGAGATTCTCCACGGGGCCGGCGGGCCCGTCAGCGCGGCCACTCTGGCGGGGCAGTTTTCCGTCAGCCGCCAGATCATCGTGGGAGACATCGCCCTGCTGCGGGCGTCGGGCGCCAATATCTCTGCCACGCCTCGGGGATATGTGATTCTGGGAGAGACCCCGGGACTTGTGCGGCGGGTGGCCTGCCAGCACGGCCCCGGCGGGATGGAGGCGGAACTCAACGCCGTGGTAGATCAGGGCTGCACGGTTTTGGACGTCATCGTGGAGCACCCGGTTTACGGACAGCTCACCGGGTCGCTACAGCTGTCCAGCCGCTACGATGTGCAGCAGTTTCTCCACCGCTGCGCTGCCTCCGACGCCCAGCCCCTCTCTCTTTTGACGGAGGGTATCCACCTCCACACCCTCGCCTGTCCGGATCAGGCCGCCTTTGACCGGGTGCAGGCAGCTCTGCGGGAAATGGGCGTCCTCTTGGAGGGCTGAGCTTCATCTGGGCCTTGACAGATGGACAAATCGTGAGTATGATGTGGTATACAGGTGTCAAGACACCTGTATACCACATTTATTTTTGAGAGAGAAACAGGTGCTTCCCATGGAAAATTTCAAAGCTTTTCTGAAACGTAAAAACATCGTCATCTCCGGCAAGCGGTATGGCATCGACGCCCTGGGCGCCATGGCCCAGGGACTTTTTTGCTCGCTGCTCATCGGCACGATTCTGGACACCCTGGGGGATCAGCTGGGGATCGCGTTCCTCGTAACCGTAGGCGGCTACGCCTCCGCCATGTCCGGCGCGGCCATGGCCGTGGCCATCGGCTACGCCCTCCAGGCGCCGCCCATGGTGCTCTTCTCCCTGGTAACGGTGGGCTATGCCGCCAACGCCCTGGGCTCCACCACCCTCTCCGGCGGCAGCGGCGCCGGCGGCCCTCTGGCAGTCCTGTTCATTGCCATCATCGCTGCGGAGCTGGGCAAGGCCGTCAGCAAGGAGACCAAGATCGACATCCTGGTGACGCCCTTGGTGACCATCCTGGTGGGCGTGGCTCTCTCTGCCTGGTGGGCACCGGCTATCGGTACCGCCGCCAGTGCCGTGGGCGACTTCGTCAAGTGGGCCACGGTGCTCCAGCCTTTCTGGATGGGCATTCTGGTCTCCGTGGTCATCGGCATCGCCCTGACGCTGCCCATCTCCTCCGCCGCCATCTGCGCCGCCATCGGCCTGACCGGCCTTGCAGGCGGCGCCGCCGTGGCCGGATGCTGTGCCAATATGGTGGGCTTTGCCGTGATGAGCTTCCGGGAAAACCGCTGGGGCGGTCTGGTGAGTCAGGGGCTGGGCACCTCCATGCTGCAGATGGGCAACATCGTGAAGAACCCCCGGATCTGGCTGCCGGCCATCCTCACCTCCGCCATCACCGGACCTCTTGCTACCTGCGTGTTCCACTTTGAGATGAACGATCCCGCCTCCGGCGTGGCCAGCGGTATGGGCACCTGCGGCATGGTGGGCCCCATCGGCGTCTACACCGGCTGGGTCAACGATGTGGCCACCGGCGCCAAAGCCGCCATCACCGGCACGGACTGGCTGGCCATGGCTCTTTTGTGCTTCATCCTCCCCGCTGTCCTCACCTGGGCCTTTGGCCTGTTCTTCCGGCGCATCGGCTGGATCAAGGAGGGGGACCTGAAGCTCTCCTGAGTGCAGTACATAGCAAACAGGCACCCCGTTGGGGGTGCCTGTTTTTTTCTTATGGTACGGCTGTCAGCGGTTTAGGGTCAAAAACAGCAGTCCGCCGGACAAAAAGAGGGGGCCCAGCCGCAGCAATTCATTGCCCACCGTGGAGAGCGTGGCAAACCACAACCGCAGCGGGTAGCATCGCGCAAAGGCATCGGGCCACAGGTTCAGAATGCCGGTCATCCACAAGAGATAGTAGCACAGTGCCAGAAGCCCCAGCACCAGCAGCCCCCGCCGGGCCCGGACGCTGCGCACCCGGATGTCCGCCCACAGCGACGCAAAAGCGGGAATGAGGCAGCCTGCCGCCAGAACTCCCAGGGGCGGCACCACCAGCAGGTATACCAATCCCGGAAGAACCGTAAAGGTCTCCATGCGCAGGCGGTAGAGATACGGCTCCAGGGTCACCTCCATCACCAGCCAGGCAATCACCACCACGGCGCAGAGCACCGTGCAGGCCACATACCGCCGCTGGAACCGGGCATAGCCCTCCTCCACCGCTCCGGGGCCGTAGATCAGCTCCCGGACATCGGCCCCCAGAGCCTCCGCCATGGCGGTGAGGGTCTCCACGTCCGGCTGGTTCTTCCCGGTCTCCCAAGCGGACACCGCCTGCCGGGTGACGTGGAGCCGCTCCGCCAGATCATCCTGGGTCAGCCCCGAGCGCTGGCGCAGCCGCTTGAGATTACGTCCCACCATGGGTTTCCCCTCCTTCCAGATTGGATCTATGATAGCATACCGGCAAATCTTTGTCACGCAACGATCCGTTGCCCGTCGGATGCGGCAGGCAAACCTGCGAAAAAGAGCCTGCAGATGGCTGCAGGCTCTTTTCTCTCCTTAAGAGATCGGGATTCTTATTCGTAGCGCAGAGCGTCGATGGGATTCAACCGGGCTGCCTTGTTGGCAGGCAGGTACCCGAAGAGGATGCCGATGGCCACGGACACGCCGAAACTCACGGCGATGGACCCCAGGGTGGGGGTGGCCGTGAAAGTGGCGGCAGTACCGCCGGTGGACATGCTGGAAGAGGCCATGAGGCCGTTGACCAGGGTGCCCGCCACAGTGGCCAGTACAAGGCCGAAGACGATACCCAGTACACCGCCGATGGCGGAGGTGGTGCCGGCCTCGATAATGAACTGGCCCCGGATGTCCTTTTGCTTGGCCCCCAGGGATTTGCGGATGCCGATCTCCCGGGTCCGCTCCGTAACGGACACCAGCATGATGTTCATGATGCCGATGCCGCCCACCACCAGGGAAATGGCGGCGATGGCCACCAGGACGATCATCATGGTGTTCATCATGGTGTTCATCACGTCCATCATTTCGGCAGATGTGATGACCATGTAATAGTCCGAGGACAGATAGGTGTCATACAGCAGCCGCTCCACGATGCCCTTGGCAGCAGTGGAGGTATCCTTGCTGGTGCTGGTCATCATGTACATGTCCATCGAGGAACCGGCGCTCAGGAGCCGGGCGTTGGTATAGGGGATATAGACCTGGTCGTCTCCGCTGCCGGAGGTGTTGTCCGCCTGCTTTTCCAGCACGCCCACGATCCGGTAGGAGACGCCGCCCACGGTGAGGGTCTTGTCCAGGGCGTCGCCCCGGAAGGCCTCCTGGGCGATATAGGAGCCCACCACGCAGACATTCTGGTAACGGGAGACATCCACATAGCTGAGGAAGCGCCCCTGGGCCAGGGATCCGCCGCTCATGGTCTGCATCCGCTCGTCGTCAAAAAAGTCCTCGCTGACGCCGTACACGGAGGTATGGTCAAATTCCAGGGTGCCGGAGCTGACGGAGGTCATGGCCGACACGTAGGGGGAGACGCCGGAAAGATACTGGGGATAACGCTCCGCCAGGGCGTAGAGATCCTCCGGCTCCACATTGCGGGTGCTGCCGTCCTCCGGTCTCCACACCTGAACCTGCAAAAGGTTGGATCCCAGCTTCTCAAACTGCTCGTTCATCATGTTCTGCATGCCGTTGCCCAGAGACAGGATGACGATGACAGCGCCCACGCCGATGATGATGCCAAGCATGGTCAAAAGGGCCCGCATCTTGCTGGTGCGCAGAGACTTCAAGGCCAGCTTGAAAGACTGCGTAAAGCTCATGCCATCACCTCCCCCGCCTCATCGTCCTCGTGGGGCTGAACCACTGCCCGGGGATCCGAGGCGTCGCCGTCGTAAATAATGTGGCCGTCCTGGAGGCGCACAATGCGCCGGGCTTTCACGGCAATGGAGTTGTCGTGGGTGATGAGGACCACCGTGTCCCCCTCCCGGTTGAGCTGCTGCAGAAAGTTCAGCACTTCCCGGCCGGTGCGGGAATCCAGGGCGCCGGTGGGCTCATCCGCCAGAATCACCGAGGGCTTGCCCGCCAAAGCCCGGGCAATGGACACCCGCTGCTGCTGGCCGCCGGAGAGCTGGCTGGGCAGGTTCCGGCGCTTATCCGCCAGGCCCACCCGCTCCAGAGACTGGATGGCCCGTTTCCGGCGCTCATCGGCTCCCACCCCCGCATAGAGCAGGGGGAGCTCCACATTCTCCTGCACCGTCAGTTTGGGGATCAGGTTATACTGCTGGAAGATGAAGCCCAGCATCTTGTTGCGGATCTCCGCCTGCTGGTCATCGTCCATGGTGGAAACGTCGATGCCCCCCAGGTGGTAGCTTCCGGAGGTGGGCACATCCAGGCAGCCGATGATGTTCATGGCGGTGGATTTGCCGGAGCCGGAGGAGCCCACGATGGCCACGAACTCCCCCTGATCCACTGTCAGGCTGACGCCGTCCAGGGCATGGACCGTCTCGTCACCCATCTGGTAGATCTTATAGACGTCTTTCAACTCGATGAGATGGCCCATGGGATCAGCCTCCCATCATGGTCTGCATCAGAGTCGACGCCTGATTCAAGATCAGGATGGTATCCCCCTCGGACAGGCCGTCGGTGACTTCGATGTACTGGTCATCATTGCGGCCCACTGTGACCTCCCGCTTTTCGATCTTGCTGGGGTCCGCCACCGTGGTGCCGTCCTCGCTCATGGCACCGGGGCCGGGCACCAGCACGGTGCCGTCCCGATCCACTGCCTCCACAGGCACCGTCAGCACGTCGGGCACCTCCTCACCGATGATCTGGGCGGAGACGTTCATGCCCGGCAGCAGATCGCCGTAGTCCTCAATGACAATGGTGACGGGGTAGTTGGTAGCGCCGTTGGCAGTGGTGCCGTTGATGCTGATCTTATCCACCACGCCGATGTACTCCTCGCCCTCCCGGGCGTTGGAGGTGATGCGGACCTTCTGGCCCACCTCCACCTTGCCGATATCCAGCTCGTGGACGTTCATCTCCAGCTTCAGATAGGACAAATCGTAGATGACAGCCAGGTTGCCGGAGCTGACGCCCTCCACCTTATCTCCGGCCTTGAAATTCTTTTCGATGACCTCACCGGAGATGGGGGATTTGATGTTGTAATCGTCTACCGTATCCGCGGCAGTCTGGGAGGACAGCTGCGCCGTCTCCAGGTTCAGCTTGGCGTTTTGGATCTGATCCCGAATGGACTCGGAATCCACCGTGCAGAGCACCTCGCCCTTGGTGACGTTGCTGCCTGCCAGCTTTTCAAATCCGGTGACCGTACCGGAGCCGGTGGCGTACACCGTCTCCACGCCGCTCATATGGACACTGGCATTTCCGTAGCTGGCATAGCCGCCGATGGAGGCAGAGGCGGTGAAAGAATCGGAGACCACGCCGGGATTCGTCAGCTTCACCCGGACGGAGGATGCCTGCATACCGTTGCTGGTGACCACCTGCGTGTCCGAAATGGATACCACCGTCCCGGCCACAGAGCCCTCGAAATCCCCCACAAAGACGGAGGCGGGCTGCCCAACGTAAAAGGTATCGGCAGCAGTATAGGGGAACATGAAATCAATGGTCAGTTCCGTACTGGACACCACCTTAGCCAGGGCCGTGCCGGAGCTGACGGTATCGCCGTTGTGGACATAAACTTCACTGATCACGCCGGAGATGGGCACCGTGGGGCTGCGCATCTCCAGAGCCTGCTGATAGTTCAGCTGGGCCTGCTCCACGGAGATATTGGCCCGGTCCATGGAGTTCTGGGCGTCGCTGTTGTCCAGGGTGTAAAGCAGGGTGTCCTTTTCCACATGATCGCCCTCCTCAAAAGGAGCGCTGAGAATCTCCCCGGAAACCAGGGTGGTGACGTTATAGGAGTCCGCCGGCTCCAGGGTAGCTGTACCGGAGACAGCCACCGTCAGGTCCCGCCTCTGGACGGTGTCCACCAGATAGCTGCTTCCCAGCTGGGAGTTGACGCTCTTGCGGGTCTGTGCCACGCAGCCTACCACCACAGCGGCCACCACTACCAAAACCACCAGGATCTTCATCCACTTGCGGCCCTTTTTGCCCTTGGGCAGGTGAAAGCGCTTCTTCCGGGGTGCTTCCTCCTGCTCCGTAACCGCCGGATCTTCCGTCTTCGTCTCCTGCATCAGTACTTCGTTCATAAATTACCTCCCACACGCATCTGCGTAATATACCATGTTCTTCCTTATGCTTCTGCCGACTTCCCCAGGGAGCCTTCCGCCCCTTTGTCCCGGGCCATGCCCCGCCGGAAAATATCCAGCAGATTCTCCAGATGTGCCCGGATCTCCGGAGCGTTGTTGTTTTGCAGCGCCGAGTAAATCAGCGGACCCGTCATCACCAGCAAGGCTGACAACATGTCCCGCAGATCCCGGTCCCGCCGCAGATCCAGCAGCTCCGGATCCACCAGGCCGCTGAGTCGGGACAAAACAGCCTCCGGATCCAGCAGCCCCATCACCGAAGTCTTCTGCAGGCCGTGGTTGCATCCGATAATGGCCGCCATGGCGCCCATCTCTCCCAGCTGGCACTGGGATCCCCGCAGCTGGATGTAATCAAAGAGATCCAACAGCGCCCGGAAGATATCCCCTTTCGCCCGCATCAGGCACTCCTCAATGACCAGCATCAGCTGATCCAGATATCCGGACATCAGATAGCGGAACAGATCTTCCTTATCCTGAAAGTACATGTAGAAACTGCCGCGGGGGATCCCCGCATCCTTGATGATCTGATTGATGGACGCCTCGTTGTACGGCCGGCTGGAAAACTCCCGGGTAGCCGCCTCCAGCAGCTTTTCCTGCTTTTCCTGCGCAAGATTGAGAAAAGTCGCACTGGGCATCTGCCTCACCCTCCCTATACGAAATTGCGGCCGCAGTTTCCTCATTGCCAGCTGGATTCTACACCTTCCAGTCGGTAGAAAGTCAAGGAAAAAACGCCGTGGCGCGCATCTTGATATGACAACCTGTCGCATATCATAAACGACAAGTTGTCATGTTGCAAGTGCCGCAGTTTAATATTCACAGAATTTTAACACATGCACTTGGATGTATCTGGCAGCATGTTCATAATTTATTCATGATTTTTCTTTAGCTTTCAGGTATGGTACAGGCATGAAAGAATACGCTTTCATAGATTCACAGTCGTGTTGTATGGAGGAACCTGCTTATGAAAAGGAAAAATTTCTTCAGAAAACGGTTACCGGCCTTTGTCATGACCCTGCTTCTGCTGGGCAGCACGGTGCCAGCCGCAGCGGCCGCGGACTCACAAGCCGGTGAGGACGCCCGCACCATGAGCGCTGTGCAGACCTTCCAGGCCTCCGGTACCACCATTACCTATGAAGTGGATCCCGGCGACGAGGTCTATTTTGACCTCTCGGACTTCCAGGATGTCTTTGATGAGGAATATGACGGGGATGATTTGTGCTATGTCACCTTCGATCCCGACAGCGACTACAATTCCATCGACGGCTCCATTTATTGTGATTACGGCTCCCGCGGCGAGGAAGCTTTTTATTATACCGACGACTTCGATCGCTGCGAATTCTACTCCACCGACAGCGATTACAACGGCGACTACGCCCTGGACGATCTGAGCTTCGTAGCCGGAGACGATTTTGATGAGACCATCTCCATCGATTTCCGGGCCTATGACGATGACGACAACTATGTGGACGGCACCCTGGTCATCGAATCCACCGAGACCCACTCTTCCTCCTCTTCTTCCCGGGGCAAGATCGTCTATGAGGTGGATGCCGGCGACGAGGTGATGTTCAACCGCTCCGATTTCAACGACGTCTTCCAGGAGGAATACGACGACTATACCCTCCGCTATGTGGTCTTTGACCCTGACAGCGATTACTCCTCTGCCGACGGTTCCATTTATGTGGACTATGGCTTCTCCGGTGAGACCTCTTTCTCCCGCAGCCGGTTGGGCAATTATGAGTTCTATTACTCTGACAGCGACTACGGCGACTATGCCCTCCGGGATCTGAGTTTCGTGGCCGGAGACGATTTCGACGAGGAGCTCTCCATCGATTTCCGGGCCTATTACTCCAACAGCCGCTACGTGGACGGCACCCTGGTCATCAAGCCCTCCGGCTCCAGCTCCAGTTCCAGCCGGGGCGACATCACCTATGAAGTGGATGCCGGCGATGAAGTCTATTTTGACAGTGACGATTTCAATGACTTCTTCCAGGAGGAATACTCCAGCCGCGAGCTCCGCTATGTAGTCTTCGATCCCGACAGCGATTACTCCTCTGCCGACGGCGCCATTTACTACGACTACGGCGGGCGTAATGAGACTTCGTTCTCCCGCAGCAAATTGGGCAATTACGAATTTTATTACTCCGACAGTGATTACGGTGACTATGACCTGGATGATCTGAGCTTCGTGGCCGGACGGAATTTCGACGAGGAACTCTCCATCGATTTCCGGGCCTATTACTCCAGCAGCCGTTACGTGGACGGCACCTTGGTCATCAAGCCCTCCGGATCCAGCTCCGGCAAAGCCGACATCACCTATCAGGTGGATCCCAACGACTCTGTTGCTTTTGACCGCTCCGACTTCAATGACTTCTTCCAGGAGGAGTATGACAACTACACCCTCCGCTATGTGGTCTTCGAAGCCGACAGTGACTATACCTCCGCTGACGGCGCCGTCTATTATGATTATGATGGGCGCGATGAGACCTCCTTCTCCCGCAGCAAACTGGGCAACTATAAGTTCTATTACTCCGACAGTGACTACGGCGACTATGCCCTCCGGGATCTGAGCTTCGTAGCCGGACGGAATTTCGACGAGGCTGTTACCCTGTCCTTCCGGGCCTACTACTCCAACAGCCGCTATGTGGACGGCACGGTGCGGATCGAACCCACCGGCAGCAGCACCAGCACCAGCACCAGCTCTCTGAAGGCCAATATCCTCTACACCACCACCACCGGCAATGCGGTGCAGATCAACGCCAATGATATTGCCCGGTTCTACTCTGCCGCCTATCCCGGCTATCAGCTCCAGTATGTGAAGCTGGACGGTGTCCCCTCCCTGGGCAGCCTGTACTACAATTACTACTCCGCCAGCAAGTACGGCACCGCCCAGCTCAGACTCACCGCTTCCAACTGCGCCAGCCAGCTTCTGTACTTCAGCCCCACTTCCACCAGCCAGTATTCCCTCTCGGAGCTGACCTACATCCCCGGCGGCTCCAATTACTGCGTCACCGTTCCCTTCACCGCTTACGGCAGCGGCTCCACCTCTGTGAAGGGCTCCATTCTCATCAGCGTGACTCCCACCCTGATCTCTGAGGTCTACGGCGTAACGCCCAAGGGCAATTCCGTGAACTTCCCCAGCAGCTCCATCTATGCCTCCGTTGTGGTCTCCACCGGAAGCGCCCTTTCCAGCATCCAGCTGCTGTCCCTGCCCTCTGCAACTGTGGGAACCGTGTATGTCAGCAGCGGCACCCTCACCAGAGCCGACACTTCCACGCTCTATACCTACACCGGTAACTCCAACAGTATTTCTCAGCTGCGCTTTGTCCCTGCTACCGGCTATACCGGCTCCGTGGAGATCCCCTACGTGGCATACTCCAGCAACGGAACCGCCATCGGCGCAGGCAAGTTCTGCCTGGGTGTCGTCAGCAGCATCCGGCAGTTTACGGACATGACCTCTTCCACCTGGTGCTACAAATATGTAACGGAGCTCTCTGACGCCAAGGTCATCGACGGCTATACCGACGGCACCTTCCGTCCCAACAATACCGTTACCTACGGCCAGGCCCTCAAGCTCATCATGCTGGCCGCCGGCTATTCCGCCCAGGCCCAGACCGGCAGCCATCCCTTCAGCGGCTACCTGTCCCGGGCGCAGAAGGACGGCCTGGTGTCCGGCTCCATCAACCTGGACGCTCCCATCACCCGTCTTGCTGTGGCGCAGATCGCCGCCAAGGCCATGAAGCTGAGCACCAGCGGGCTCTCCAGCGTCAAACCCTTCACGGACACTTCCGATCCCTATGTCCAGGCGCTCAATGCCGCTGGCATCGTGGAGGGATACTTCTCCAACGGCACCAGCACCTACAAGCCCTATAACACCCTGACCCGCGGTCAGATCTCCGCCATCGTTTGGCGGATGGAGCGGGCTCTCTGATCCCATTTCCCTTAAGCAAAAAAGACGCGGCCAGATCTGGCCGCGTCTTTTTTACGTGGGTATCCCTCCCTGCCCGGGGCCGGAACCGAAGCCTTGTCCCGCGGATTTGCGCCTTCTCTCCCAACGCCGAAGCTGCTCCCATCAGAGCGATCACCCGGACAAAACCAGAATAAAAAGCGCACCGAAGAGGGTCATCTCTCCGGTGCGCTTTTTGCAGTCCCGGTCATGCCTCTCCAGGACGGTACCGGTCAGGGAGGAAAGGCGCTGCACGCCCTCACGCACGTTTGGGGGCATCTCCCATGACAGGACGGTACTTCCAGTACACATAAAACGACAAAAGCACCGTCAGCGTGTCCGCCGTCACCTGAGACCAGACGATCCCGAACATCCCAAATACGGCATTCAGGAAAAGCAGCATGGGGATATTGAACACCAGCCACCGGGTCACACCCAGGAACAGGGAGATCCGGCCCTTTCCAAAAGCCTGGAACATATAGACGGTGAAGAAGCTCAAAAACATCAGCGGCGTGGCCAGCACCCGGATGCGCAAAAACTGGGATGCCAGTTCCACCGTCTGGGGATTCTCAATGAACAGATGCGCGAACTGAACGGCAAACAGCTCATACAGGGCAATGCTGATACCTGCAATGGTCAGCCCCAGCCGCCGGGCCAGGCGGATGGTATCCTCCATCCGCTGTTTGTTTCCGGCGGAGTAATTGTAGGCGATCAGGGGCATCATGCCCTGGCAGATTCCAATGCCCACATTCAGGGGGAAGCGCTCCACTTTCAGCACGATGCCCACAGCGGCCAGAGCCAGATCGTCATAGGACACCATCAGCTTGTCGATGATCACATAGTCCAGATCAAAGAGGAAGGTGGCAATGGCGGAGGGGATTCCCACCCCAAAGACCGCCAGAACGCTGTCCCGCCGGGGCAGGCCCCCCTTGGGGGAAAACGTGACCACGGAGCCCCGGCCCATCCGCATCAACACCACTACGAAAAAGAGAAGGGCCGTGCAGTTGGAAAGGCAGGTGGCAAGCCCGGCTCCCAACACCTCATGGCCGTCCGGAAGAAGGACAAACATAAACAGCGGATCCAGAGCAATGTTCAAAAGTCCTCCCAGGATAATGCCGGCACTGGCCTCCTTAGAACGGCCGACACTGCGGATCAGGTTGGCCAGCACGTTGGAGAGCACCGTGGGAATCCCTCCGGTGACGATGACGCACAAAGCGTACTGCCTTGCGTATTCATAGGTATTTTCCCCGGCGCCAAGAATCCCCAGGACAGGCTCCATGAAAATTCCGATGCCCGCCGCAAACAGGGCTGCAATGGCGAGCCCCAGGTACAGCGAGAAGGCACTGACCCGCCGGGCCTCCGCCTCCTCCCCCTGGCCCAGCAGGCGGGATATCAGAGAGCCGCCGCCGATCCCTGCCAGTCCGGCCAGGCAGAGGGTGATGTTGAATACCGGCAGGATCAAAGAAGTACCCGCCACCATGTAGGGGTTGTCGGTCTGCCCCACGAAAAAGGTATCCGCCATGTTGTAGATCAGGACAATCAGCTGGCTGGAGATCGCCGGAACGATCATTTTCCGCAGGGCAGTGGGGATGGGAAGCTTTGCAAACACATCCTCCCGGGTGGAACTCACATTTGCTTGCATTGTACGACACCTGAGCTTTCTTGTGATCGTGCTGTTCCTTGAGAGATCCAGAGCGGCACCGTATTTCTTTTCTTGCAGCTTTCTATCATATCACACAAACAGGAGTTTCACCATCCCACGGCGAAATATTTGCGTGCTGAGGGAAGCCGCACCGCAGCCGCCGTATCCGTTGTGGCCCCGCCCCGTATTCTGGGCAGTTCTACTCTCTGCAATGGTGATCAATGATAGCCTGTACCACTCCGCGGGCGGAGATCTCACCAGCCGTCAGGAATGGTTTGTCAGACCGCTTCCGCAGGGCCCGGGCCGTCACTTCACCGATACAAACACAGGTCGTCCCTTGGGGAAGACTGCCGTGAGCCTGAAAATACAGTTCCACGCCGCTGGCACTGGAAAAAGTCAAATAGTCTGCCGTGTCCAGCAGCATCCCAGCCGATTCTTCCGTTTCCCTATGAGATCGGAGCGTATAGAGGGGAATATCCCGCACATGACGATACTCCTGCAACGCCTCCGGCAGCACTGCAGAGCCCAAACGGAACCGGAAGAGATATATCGGCTCCTCCCTCCCCACGTTCTCCCGCAACACCTGGGCCAGGCCCTGGCTGGTATACTGGGCAGGACAAAGATCCGCATAAATACCGAAGGTCTTCAGGAAATCCTCCGTAGATTTCCCAATCACCGCAAAGCGGCAGGCGTGGAGCTGCCGCAGATCCACCCCTTGTCGGCTGAGATTGTCGAAAAACAGCCGTACACCATTTCTGCTGGTAAACACGATCCAGCAAGGTGCTCCGCAACATATGGCCCGCAGATCTTCCTTCAGGGGAAGTTCCTCTACCACGGAGCGCTGAGCGGCAAACACCCGGGCTCCCTGATCCCGCAGAGCGGGGCCCAGGCGGTCCTGAATCGATTGCGTACCCGTTAAGCCGATCACCACCCCGTGCAAAGGCTTCTCCCGAACGGAGGAACAATCCAAAGCAGCCGCCCGGCCCACTACAATGACAGCCGGCGAGTGCACTGCCGCCTTCCGCGCCCGGCAGGCGATGTCTTCCAGTGTTCCACGCACGGTGACCGGGCTGGGTGCATTTCCTCCGGAGACCACTGCCGCAGGGGTGTCCGGCGATAAGCCCGCTTCTGTCAGGCGGCGTGTGATCCGCTCCAGACGAGAAAGTCCCATAAGAAAGACCAGGGTTCCCGGCAGGGCAGCCAGGCGGTCAAAATAGGCCGGCAGCCCATCCGGCGTATCCACGGTATGGGCGGTAACGATGTGTACACTTTGGCTGACTCCTCTGCACGTAACAGGGATGCCGGCCCAGGCCGGGATTGCAATAGCGGAGGAAATCCCCGGCACCACCTGGCAGGGCACGCCAGCCTGCTGCAATGCCAGCGCCTCCTCTCCGCCCCGTCCAAAGATGAAGGGGTCTCCCCCCTTGAGCCGCACAACACTTTTACCCTCCTTTGCCAGGCGGATCAGCACTGCGCAAATCTCCTTCTGTGCTGCAGAGTGGTGTCCGCTCCGCTTCCCCATATAAATTTTCTCCGCTTGCGGTGGCACTGCATCCAATAGTTCTTTGGAGATCAGATCGTCATAGACCACCGCGTCACAGTTCCGCAGCAATGCCATACCCCGCAGTGTGATCAGATCCGCCTCCCCGCAGCCGGCTCCCACCAGATATACCCACCCCGTCTTTTCCATTAGCTCTCCTCCCCTTCTTGCAAAAACATCTGCAAAGCCCGGTGGGCGGACTCCATCGTTACCGGGATTTGATTTCCTACCCATTGCCGGAGCAGCCGGGCAAAAAACTCCGCCCGCAGCTGCTCATCCGAAATAGAGGCCCGGACAACAGGCCGCAGGGCGCGGAGCAGTTCCAAAATCGTTTCGAAGCGCTCCGGCACCAGGTCGTCCACCTGCCCCCGGATATACGCTGCGGCACAGGGGCTGGCTCCGCCTGTAGAAATGCCCACCGACAGCGGCCCCCGTTTTACCAGTGCCGGGAAGAAAAATGTACACGCTGCCGGATCATCTACCACATTAACAGGGATGCCTTGCTCTCTGCACAAGGTGGACACTTCATGGTTCACTCCTGTATCTCCGGCAGCGGCGATGACCAGAGCAGCTCCGGACAGCAAATCCGGGAAAAAACTGCGGCACACCAGCGTCACGCCCTGCAGGTTCTCCAATTCCGGCCGGATCTCTGGAGCAACCACCACCACCTCCGGTTCATAGGGCAGGAGCTTCTCCACCTTCCGCAGAGCGACCCGGCCTCCCCCCACCACCAGTACCCGCCGTCCGGCCAGTTCCACAAACAGGGGAAAATATGCCATTGTGTCCCTCCTCTTTCATGTTTCCACATAATAGCGCCGTCCCGCCGGTGTCTCCACCTGTCCCACCGTCACGTCAAAGACTTCCTGTAAAACACCGGCGGCGCACAGCTCCTCCGGAGAGCCCTGCCGACGGATCCGGCCGCCGGCAAGCACCACCACCTGATCCGCAGTTCGCAGAGCCAGGCACAGATCATGCAGTCGTTATGAAGCGGGTACCTTTTTTTGGGGGAAACCTTGCGTCGCTAATCAAAGAAACGGCCCGAGGAAAGTAGCTGCCTGAGGAGTTCTTAATTTTCTGATAACTCGCCGGTTTGTCCCCGGTTATTCTGAGCGGGATTCTGAGGAAAGCAGAAAATGAGATCCCCGGTTCATAAAACCGGGGATCTCGTTCTCTATTCTCACTGATACAGCTTGGGAATTCGGAAGCTCTGTTCTCCGTTTGCCTCATCCGTCACCGTTCCGGCGGGGAAAAGGATTACCGGATTTCCCTCCTCATCCACCTCAAAGGCGGTGGTCTCATCGATGGCCACGTAATCGGTCAGGGGGGCGCTGTCCTCGATGGGATAGTAGCGGACCTCGGGGTCCTTCTCCATGCGGTTACTCATCTGCATGGTGATGGTCTCCGTCAGATAGCTGACATAGTCCTCCCCCAGCAGATCCTCCAGCGTCGGCTCCGCCTGTTCTGCCTGACCAGTCTGCTCCGTCTGTTCTTCCGCAGCAGGAGCAGGATCTCCACCGGTGGCTTCCGCGGCGCAAGCAGTGAGAAGCAGCATACCAAGCAGAAGCATCAGCACTACCAGCACTTGATCACGGTTCTTCTTCATGGTTCATTCCTCCGTTTCCCATTTGTCAGCCCCTTTGATCGGGCTCCGTTCCCTTTTGGTATCTTTACTATACCTGCACCTTGCCGCAAAGTGGCCGCATACATGCATCATTTTCCCATCACCAGATCTCCGCCATGGGGGCGTCTGAGGAATCGCCTTCTCCCTGGTCGAAATCTCCCATAAAGCCCAAGGGCTCCACGCTGATACGGCCATAGGCGCTCTCAACCCTGGCGCTGTATATCAGCCCGCCGGTGCCGTCAATTTCCCACACGTTCGGTCCACGCTGCTGCACCTCCAACCTTAGGCCATCCAAAAAGTGTGCTCCCAATGCTTCTCCCGAGAGCAAGCTTTTTGCTGAGACTGAACGCAGGGAACAGTCGATCCAGACCGGCAGGCCGGTTTCTTCGTCCACCACGATCCAGAAGCTGTCCCGGTTGCCGGTGGTGCCCTGCAAGTACAGCATACTGGCGGATTGATGGCCGTCGGACCGCACATAGACCGCCCGGCTGCCGGACTGAAATTCCAGCGTGTCCAGGTCGAAGCTCTCGGGCAGAATACCCCACTCTGCCAGATATCCTACACTTTGGAAAAAGGCTTCCTCCGCCTGCTCCGCTCCAGGCTCCCCGGGTAACGGCAGAGACTGCGTGGTGGAGAAGACCTTCAAGTCCGGATCCAGGATTGCCCGTCCCAGCAGCTCCAGCTTTTCCGGCAGAGAGATCTCCCGGACTGTCAGGTCCTCCTCCGCAAGAGGGACCGTATGAATCGTTCCCAGGGTCTGCCGGTCCCGCAGGGCCGAGATCCGCTCCGGCAGCAGCAGTGCCGCCAGCACCACCAGCCCCGTCAGGACCGGAATGCCACATTTCCGCAGATGCTTCACGCACGCTTGCCCCCCTTCACCAGGATGCTGACCCGGGTACCCCGGCCCAGCTCGCTTTCAAAATGCATGATTCCCCCATGGAGCGCCACAATCCGCTGGCAGACCGTCAGCCCCAGGCCGGCACCTCCCTGGGCCCTGGCCCGGGATTTGTCCACCATATAGAACGGCTCGGTGATCCGGCTCAGATCCTCCGGAGAAATTCCCCTGCCATCATCCGCCACCCGGACACGATAGCCATCCGGAACCACAGCACCCTCCAGAAGGATATGTCCCCCAGGCTCCACAGCCTTGCGGGCGTTATCCACCAGATTCAGCAATACCGACTCCATCAGGTCCGGATCGATCTGGGCCGTACCGGCATCCGCCCGGACCTCCAGGCGGATTCCCGCCTTCTCCAGGGCTGGGCGCAGCGCGCCTGCCGCCTGCTCCAGAAAAGCATCCATCTCCGTCCTCCGGGCAGCGATGCCTTCCCGTTCCAACACAAAGATATCCATCAGCTTGCGGGACAGGCTTTCCAGACGCCGCCCCTCCCGAAAGATGTATTCGGCACTCTCTCGCACTAGTTCCGGCCTCGCAGGACGGGAGAACAGGAGCTCAGCATAGCCGATGATAGCCGTCAGCGGCGTCTTGGTCTCGTGGGCGAAGCTGTGAAGGAAATCCTCCTGACGGCGGGCCGTGTCTGTCAGCTCTTCCACATACCGCTCCAGTTGCTGCGCCATCTGATTGAAATCCCGGGACAGCTGCCCGACCTCATCCTCGCCCCGGACCTCCACCCGACGGGACAGCTCTCCTCCCGCCACCTCTCTGACAGCCTCGGACAGCTGTCCCAGAGGGCGGGTGATCCAGGCGCTGACCGCCAGGGCAGCCAGTGCCGACACCAGAAGGATTCCCAGCAGCACATAGAAAAACACGCTGTACTGCGTCTGCCGCAGGGAGAAGAGACTTCCTACCTCCCGCCAGTTTTCCAAATAGATCGTCCCATCATCCAGGAGCACCGGTGCCGCGGCATGAAGATAGAAGTGCTCACCGGACCGCAGAACCTCCCAGCCCAACTCCCGATCCCACAGGGACGCGATCAGGTCGGATTCAGCATTCAGATGGCTGCCGGTCAGAAATTGCCCCATCTCATCGCTGAGACAGAAGCGAAGGTCATCCCAGTCTTGGGAGACAGCCCCGTCCTCTATCAGACGCACGGCTTCATCCTGGTCAGAGCCGCGGGAAAACTGCATCTGGCGCAGCAGTGTGCGGCGCAGAAGGGCATTCTCCGTGGCCACCAGCTCCGCCTGGGCATCCAGCCCGGAGCGGAATTGCCCGTCGATCAGGACAAAGCCTCCGATGGAGCAGGCCAGGGCCGTAATGGTCACCATGCTGCAAAACAGCTTCCAGAAAAGGCGCACCGCCCTCACCCCCCCAATCGGTAGCCCACTTTATACACCGCCGTCAGACGCTCCTCCAGCCCCAGCTTCTTCCGCATCCGCTGGACATGGAGGTCCACGGTACGGCTGTCGCCCAGATATTCCTCATTCCACACCCGCTCAAAGATCCGGTCCCGGCACAGCGCCACGTTCTTGTTCTGAACGAACAGCACCAGCAGGTCGAACTCCTTGGCGGTCAGTGCCACGGGCTGGCCGCCTTTACGGACCACCCGGGCGGCGGGGTCGATCTCAATGTCCGGCTCCAGACGCAGCACCTGCTCCGCCTTGCCGCAGCGCCGCAACACCGTCTCCACCCGGGCCAGCAACTCCGGCAGGGCAAAGGGCTTGGTCAAATAATCCTCCGCTCCCCGCCGCAGTCCCCGCACCCGATCCTCCACTTCGCCCCGAGCCGTCAGGAAGATCACAGGCACCTCCAGTGCCTTGCAGTAATCCAGCAGCTCATATCCGTCAGCGCCGGGCAGCATGATGTCCAGCAGCGCCAGATCGAACGGTTCCTGCTCCAGCAGGTCCGCCGCCTGATTTCCGTCCGGTGCCCAGACGCAGCGATACCCCGCGTCCGTCAGCACGGTTCGAATCAGCCTCGCAATGGAAGCCTCGTCCTCGGCGATCAGGATCCTGTTCATTCTCTCATCTCCTTTATGAAAAGTATGCCAGCCGGTCCCATCATTTTTGCATCATGTCCCCGAAGCTCTGTACAGATATGGAAAAGGCGCCCGCCGGGTGGCGACCGCCTTTTCTGCCTCCATGGGGAAGGTGTCCGTAGTCGATTCCCACAATGGCCAGACGCCCCTCGGCCCCCAATTCCAGGAATTCCTCCCGGGAAAACTCATCAGCCGGCTCTTCCGCAGAGGATACGTCTTTTTCAGGGCCTGATTCTTTCGTGGGATTCACTTGTCCGGTCAGCTTCTGCTCAGACTGCTGGTTTTGTCCGGCGGAGTCCTCCGAAGGTGTTTTTCTCTGGCCGCAATGGGCCAGCAGGAAAAGCACCGCTGCCAGCAGCAGTGCGAACCCCAAGCGTCTGTCCTTTTTTATATGGTCCTTTCTGGTATGTAATGGCCGACGCTTCTGCGGCGCTTTCTGATATAGACGTGCGAAAAGCCAAAAAGGTTTTGGTCTGGCAAATGATCTTTCCCCAATGGGAAGGTACGCTGGAGAGTGATGGTAAAGTGATGCAAAAAGGAGGGGATTTTGAGGGAACTCGGTCGTAAGGTAGGGTGCAGATCCCACCAGAAAGGGGCACCCCATATGACCCATTATCCCAAAACTTCCGCTCAGACGCAATACCATACTCTCCCAAAAGGAAGATCCTTTCCACACCAACGGCGCAGACGGTCTCGGCGGCTCCTTCCGCTGGCCCTGCTGGGTCTGCTGCTGTTCGGAGGCGGTTTTCTGCTGGGCAGCACCAGAGCACCATCTCCGCGGTCCCAGCCAGAGGAACACACAGGTCTGCCTGCACAGATTATTCAGGAGCCCATCGCATCTTCCGGGAGTCCCGATCCTCCGGCGCAGGCCGCCGATAAGGACACCTGGGAACTGCTGCTGGTCAATGCCGAACACCCCCTGCCGGAGGATTTTCAAGTCCCGGAGCTAACTGCACTGCGGGGCGGACACGCCATTGACAGCAGAGCCTATCCTGCCCTGCAGCAGATGATGGACGACTGCAGGGCAGCCGGCTTGGAGCCGACGATCTGCTCTTCCTACCGTACCCGGAGCAAGCAGGAGGAACTGTTCGAAAAGAAGCTGGATACGCTTTTGCAGCAGGGGTACTCCCCGGAGGAGACCGAAAGGGAAGCCGCCCGGTGGGTGGCCCGCCCCGGCACCAGCGAGCACGAGACCGCCCTTGCGGTGGACATCGTAGATACAGCGTATCAGATCCTGGATCAGCAGCAGGAGCAGACGCCGGTCCAGCAATGGCTGATGACGCACTGCGCCGAATACGGGTTCATTCTCCGCTACCCCACGGATAAGAGCGACCTCACCGGCATCGGTTACGAGCCCTGGCATTACCGCTATGTGGGTACGGAAGCTGCAGAGGCGATTACAGAACAACATCTATGCCTGGAGGAGTATTTAAGGGATGACCCGACTTAACGGCATCTTTGACAGAACCGCCTGATACCAACGGCATGCTTTTCGGATGAGTGGAAAGGAGACATTCAGCCGCCGCACTAGCGGTCTGCTCTTCCTCCAGAGATGCGTGGGCAGTTTCAGTGGAGCCGTAACTGACGCTGTTCTTCCTACTCGGAAGCCTGTGTCACCTTTTGCTTAAAAACAAAAAATTTCTCTGAACACCACAGCCATTGCGTCGCTATATCAAAGAAAAAGGCCGAGGAAAATCTCCGCCCGAAGGGTTCTTAACTTTCTGATAACTCTCCGGTTTTGCCCTGGCTATTCTCTCCGGCTTAGGGGATTGTGTGTCGCTGAATAGGAGGCGATGCGCATGAAGGATTACATGATGGCCCTGCATCAGCGGTTCTGCAAGGAGCCGGAGTGCCGGGAGGTACGGAAGGAACTGGAGGCGGTCCATCAAGGCCTGTACCAAGCGCTGGACCGGCGAGGACAGGAACAGCTGCTGAAGCTGGCGGATCTGGAGAACGAACTGCTGGATGAGACCTCTCTGGAAAGTTTCCTCTCTGGATTTAAACTGGCCCTGGGGATTGCGGCGGAGCTGGCACCCTCGTACTTCTTCGACGACGAGGAAGAACAGCGGGCCTGCGAAGCCCTCCAGAGAAGGAGGCGTGAGTAATGGCGAAGCGACGAGCCAACGGTGAAAGAAACATCCGAAAGCGCAAGGACGGCCGCTGGGAAGGACGGTACACCGCAGGGTACGACCAGGACGGCAAGCGAATCATCAAGAACGTGCTGGGCAGGACCCAGGCAGAGGTGAAGAGCAAGCTATCCGTGGCCATTGCGGAAAGCCAGCAGCTGGACGTCTCCCGCTCCGGAGAATACACCGTGGCAGAGTGGCTGCGGCTGTGGTTCGAGCTCTACGCCAAGCCTAACATCCGCCCCTCCACGGCTGGCTATTACCGCCGGGCACTGGAAGAATACACGATTCCCCGGACCGGGAGCATCAAGCTCAACAAGATCACCAACTGGGAAATCCAAAAGCTGTACAGGGACCTCCTTGAGAATGGGAGGCTCCGGAAAAAACAGAGGAAGGAGCACCCAGGTTTCAGCGGCTCCACGGTGCGGGGCGTCCACATCATGCTCCACAGTGCATTAGACCGGGCGGTGAAGGAACGGCTGCTGCTCCGAAACCCTGCCGACAGCTGCGTGGTGCCGAAAGTCCAGCACCAAGAGATGAAAACACTGCAGCCGGAGGACCTGAAAGCCTACCTGGACGCGGCAAAGAAATGAGGGGCACTGGCTATGTTCTATCTGGAGTTGGTCAGCGGAATCCGGAAAGGTGAGCTGGTAGCCCTGCGGTGGGAGGACCTGGACGTGGAGCAACGGACCATTTCCGTCAGCAAGCAGGCCACGAAGGACGCAGATAACAATCTCATCGTAGCGAGGCCAAAGACAGAGAACTCCATCCGGCAAATCTCCATCCCCCAGGAGGCAGTGGAACTGCTCGTGAAGGAACACTCCAAGCATCCTGGCAATCCCTGGCTTTTCCCCTCCTCCCGCACCGGAGGTATGTACCATCCGGACTCGGTGGCTACCCTCCACCAGCGGATCCTGAAAGACGCTGGGCTGGAGCACCTTCGATTCCACGACCTCCGGCACACCTTCGCCACCCTGGCTCTCCAGAACGGCGTGGACATCAAGACCGTCTCCGCCATGCTGGGACACTACGATGCAGGATTCACCCTCCGCA
>ERZ857521.1870-NODE-1870-length-22642-cov-25.565192_pt1 | contig 22642 bp, 18 predicted proteins | sample MGYA00519701_ERZ857521 | MGnify/ENA primary metagenome ERZ857521 (study PRJEB31778, sample SAMEA3449346) | human gut metagenome | biome: human gut; feature: human-associated habitat; material: faeces | place: United Kingdom | collected 2010/2012 ...
CCAACGGTAGGACGCCTCCCGAATGGAGATATAGCCCTTGATCCCGTTCATACCGTACCTCCGCATGGATAATACTCAACACGATACATTATATACGAATATCCGAAGAAACACAAGGCATCCGGCGAAGTGTTCAGAGAAAAGTTGCGGATAAGGTTGATTTTTTGAAAAAATCCTCCGAAATCTGGCCAAAACGCCTTGTTCAGATTGTAGTATAAGGCAAAGCTGAAAGCGGCCATTGACCGGCTCCTGCCAGCCTGTTCCGATTTAGAAGACCTGCTTCGTCGCCTGCAGAGAGAAGGCTATGAGATCAAGCGGGGTAAATATATCTCCGCCAGAGCGCCGAATCAGGAACGATTCACCCGTCTGAAAACCCTGGGTGTGGACTACACCGAAGAAGCCCTTGTCGCCCGGATCGCCGGACGCTCCAGACCTTCCCACCAGCCGAAACCGCAGAACGGAAAGATCAGCCTGCTCATTGATATCCAGAACAATATCAAGGCACAGCAGAGCACAGGCTTCACCCATTGGGCGAAGCTGAACAATCTGAAACAGGCCGCCAAAACTATGAACTTCTTGACGGAGCATGGCATCGGCAGCTATGAGGAATTGGAAAGCAGGTTGACCGCCGTGCCTGCACGCAGGGATACCGCTCATACGGAGATCAAGCGGATAGAAAACCGTGCCGCAGAACTTGCCCTTGTGATGAAGCACGCCGGAACTTACCGTCAGCTAAAGCCTCTTTATGACAGATACCGTAAATCGAATGATAAAGAAAAGTTCCTGCGGGGGCATGAGAGCGAGATCATCCTTTTTGAAGCGGCCGCCAGAGAATTAAAACGGCTGGGGACTGTGGCGCTGCCGACAACGGAAAGCATGAAAACGGAGCTTGCCAATCTTAACGCAGAAAAGGAACGGCTCCTTGCTGAATATAAAGCCGCAAGAGCCGAAGCCCAGGAATACGAGACCGTCAAGCAAAATGTGGATGCGCTGCTGACCGTTGCAAAGGAACAGGAACAACAGCGGCGGCATGAACTGGAATAAATTTCATTGAAAGACGCTGGGCGCAGCTCCCGGCATCCTGTATAATGGAACTGCGGAAGGAGGTTTTACCGATGACAAGAAGCGAAGCAATCAAAGCATTTTTCTTCAAAAGTGTACTGCCCGTGACCGTGGCACTGATCCTGTATTGTATCTTCAAATTCGCCTGCGTGAAGAACGGAGAGATTGACTATGTATGGCTCTGGATACTCTGCGGGCTGCCATTTGGCCTCCATCGGATGTGCCTCTGGATCGTGCCGGGCGGCGGCTCCATAGGTGGAGGGATCGCCTTGTTTGCATTGAACTTTATTATCGGCGGTGTGATCGGTGGTTTCATTCTGGCATGGCGGCTGATCGTAGCCGTGCGCCTCCAGCTCCCGGATCCCGCCGCTGATGCTGTCGATGCCGCCCTTGCAGATGCGGGCAAGCCCCTTCATGGTGTAGTCCCAGTCCTCTGGCAGCGACAGCATGAGGGACAGCAGCCCCTTCGCTTTCAGGGACAGCGACCTGTCCCGCAGGTGGTAGTTGGACATGACCGTGTAATCTCTGGTCTTTTCGATGCGGAAAACTGCCATATCCGGCGCCTCCTTTCTCTGTTTTTGAAAAGTGTTGATTTTGACGCAAAAAAGCCCCTGTCCTGCCTCCCGGACGCTTCCCATGGGAAAATACCCACGCCGCCCTTTAAGCGGCGCTCTGAGAGGAAAAAACAGAGGTTTTCGCGCCCTAATTGATACAGTTTTCGGGTGGGTATAGGCACGGATATGAAAAAACGCCATAGGGCGGCTGCCTATGGCGTGGGGACAGGCAGGGCACTGATGTGAAAATCAGCGCCCTGCCTGTCAGTATGAGATTTTTTGACTTCGTACCGTGTTCCCTGCCTTTGAAAACATTGATTTTACTGACTTTCTTATGTTTTCTTATTAGGAGGCGAGGGAAGCCACCGCTTTTTGACTGAATTATTGCTTGAGCTTTACGTTGTTTCTGATGGTGCGTTCGCTGCGCGGACGGTTCGTCAGGCGTTGCAGCACGGCGCTGATCTGCCCCTCGGCGGCTTCGACCTCGGCATGGAACGCGCGGGCGGAGACGCGCAGCGCCCCGTGGCCGAGGATGATGACCTGCTCGGGGCCGTCGGACGTCGCCACGCGCACGCGGCGTTCGCGGCGCAGCTCGTAGGTCGCGCGCTCGATGTAGGTGTCGGCAGTTTCAGCCTCTTTCGTGTAGACGACCTTGACGCCGTGCACCGTCTGCACACTGCCGGGGTTGCCCTTGACCTTATAGGCGTCGAACACGACGATGACGCGGCACTTGCGAAAGCCCTGATAGTTGGCGAGAATGTCGATCAGCGCGCCGCGCGCCGCGGCGACATCCTGCGCGGCGAGCCGATGGAGCTCGTCCCACGCGAAGATGATATTGTAGCCGTCGACGAGCAGATATTCCGTGTCCTCTGAGTGGATCGTGACGTCATAGTGATCGGCGAGCGAGGTGCGCGCGGGCTTTTTGCTCGGTTCGAACGCGCGGCGCTCGACCTTGCCGTATGTGCGCTCGAAAATGTCCTGCAATTCCTTATCCTCGGCATATGCGCCGCCTGCGCCGACGCCGCGTCGGGGGAGCGGCGCGGGCGCTTCTTCGACGGCCTCTTCACCAAGGCGGATGCCGCTGTCGCAGTGAACATGCGCGGGAACTTCATTCCACGGGACCGTGATGCTGCCGCCGTGGTCGCAGAAGACGGAGGACGCGGGATTATCCGTGTCGCGCTCGGCGTCGTAGCCAAGGGACGCGACGATCTCGTCCTGATTTTGGCAGGCCTCATACCCGCGCACGGCGCAGGAGAGCTGTCCGCGGCCGCGGGTGTAGGCCGCGACGTCGGCAAAGTAGTCGCGCAGCGTGCGCACCGGCGCATAGCCCGTGAGTACGGCGTTTTCCCCCTCGCTCTGCGGCGGTTCGACGGTGCCGCCCATGTTCTGGAGGTCGGTCATCGCGCGGCCGACGCACTCGGCGGGCACCTCGAGACGGAAGTCGTAATACGGCTCGAGCAGCACATTTTCCGCCTGCATCAGGCCCTGCCGCACGGCACGGTACGTCGCTTGACGGAAGTCGCCGCCCTCGGTGTGCTTCAGATGCGCGCGGCCCGCGACAAGTGTGAACTTCACATCCGTCAACGGTGAGCCGGTCAGCACGCCCGCGTGCTCGCGCTCTAAAAGATGGGTGAAAATCAGCCGCTGCCAGTTGAGGTCGAGCGCGTCCGTCGGCACGTTTGACGCAAGCTGGATGCCCGCCCCGCGCGGAAGCGGCTCTATTAGAAGCTGTACTTCCGCATAGTGGCGCAGGGGTTCAAAATGTCCCATGCCGAGGACGGGGGCGGCGATGGTCTCGCGATAGACGATGCTGCCCTCGCCGAAGGTCACGTCGAGGCCGAAGCGGTCGAGGATGCGGCGGCGCAGAATTTCGAGCTGAATTTTGCCCATGAGCTGCACGTGGATCTGCCCGTAGCGCTCGTCCCAGACGATGCGCAGCATCGGGTCCTCTTCTTCAAGCTCGCGGAGCTTTATAAGCGCGCTGTGCGCGTCCGCGCCGTCGGGTAGGATGAGCTGATAGGTCAAAACCGGCTGCAAAAGCGGGGCGGACGCCTCCGCCTCCGCGCCGAGGCCGAGACCAACATAGCTGTGGCTGAGGCCCGTGACGGCGACGACGCTGCCCGCGCCCGCCTCTTCGAGCGCGCGGAGTTTGACGCCGGAGTAAAGCCGCAGCTGATCGGCCTTTTCATTGTAGTCCTGATTCTGCGCGCGATAGGTGAGAGGTGCCTTCACGCGCAGCGCGCCGCCTGTGACCTTGAGCCACGTGAGCCGCGCGCCCTGCGCGTCGCGCGAGATCTTGAAGACCTTTGCGCCGAATTCCTTCGGATAGACCGGCTCGCGCGTGAAGCACGCGAGCGCGGTGAGAAAGTCCTCCACGCCGTCCAGCTTGAGCGCTGAACCGAAAAAGCAGGGGAAGACCTTGCGGTTTTTGACCATCTCAGCAATCAGAGCGTCGTCGATTTTTCCACGCTCCAAAAGCTGCTCGAGCGCCGCCTCGTCGCAGAGGGCGAGCGCTTCGTCGCGCGTTTCCTGCGATGCGGAGAAATCGACGCATTCCGCGCTCAGTGTCGCCGTGAGCTGGCGCAGAAGCGCGTCCTTGTCCGCGCCCGCCAAGTCCATCTTGTTGATGAAAAGAAACGTCGGCACCTCGTAGCGCGTGAGCAGGCGCCAGAGCGTTCGCGTGTGGCTCTGCACGCCGTCGCTGCCGCTGATGACGAGCACTGCGTAGTCGAGCACCGACAGCGTGCGCTCCATCTCGGCGGAGAAATCGACGTGGCCCGGCGTGTCAAGCAGCGTGAACTCCTTATCGCCCGCAAACAGCATTGCCTGCTTGGAAAAGATCGTGATGCCGCGCTCGCGCTCGAGCGCGTCGGTGTCGAGGAAGGCGTCGCCGTGGTCGACGCGGCCGAGCTTCCGCAGTGCGCCGGAGGCGTATAAAAGCCCCTCGGACAGGGTCGTTTTTCCCGAGTCGACGTGGGCGAGAATGCCGAGCGTGACCTTCTGCATGGCGCACCTCCTTTGTGAAGAGCTGATTTAAAACTAAAAATGTTAGACCAAAGTGCCGGAATACCAAAACGAGCGCATCGCGGAGCGATGCGCTCTGAAATTTGGGAAATGGTGCGGGCATGGGGACTTGAACCCCAACGCCTTGCGGCACGAGAACCTAAATCTCGCATGTCTGCCAATTTCATCATGCCCGCATATATTTTACTATATCATATCTATTTCACGGCGGCAAGGAGAAAATTCGTTGCAATGCGCGCCTGCGCGATTTATAATGAAGCAGCGCGCGATTTATGACCGCGCAGCACCGACTATAGGAGGACTCCGCCGTGCAGAACGCTTATCCGGACTATTATCCGCTTTTTCATTGCATCGCCGACCGCTGCCGACACAACTGCTGCATCGGCTGGGAGATCGACGTGGACGGGGATTCCCTCGCCGCCTACGATCAGATCGGCGGCGAGATGGGCGAGCGCCTGCATAAATGTATCGACCGCAGCGGCGAGATGCCGCACTTTCTCCTCGGCGAGCAGGAGCGCTGCCCGTTTTTGAACGGCAAAAACCTCTGCGATCTCATTTTATACGGCGGGGAGGGTATGCTCTGCCAGATCTGCACCGACCACCCGCGCTACCGCAGCTTTTTTTCGGAGCGCACGGAGATTGGCGTTGGCCTCTGCTGCGAGGAGGCCGCGCGCCTCATTTTGACCAGGCCGGAGAAGACAACGCTCGTCGTGACGGGCGAGGGGGAGCTCGACGAAGAGGAAACGGCGCTGCTCACGCTGCGCGACCATCTTTTCGCCATCGCACAGAACCGCGAGGAACCGATCAATCAGCGGATGGAACAAATTTTGTCGGCCTGCGGTGCACACGTGCCGGACGTCCCGCTTGCGCAGTGGGCAGAATTTTATCTCTCGCTCGAGCGTATGGACGAGGCGTGGACAGGCATTTTGGAAGCGCTGCGCGAGCACGCAGATGAGTTGCCGCTCGACGATTTTGCCGCGCACATGAAAGGACGCGAGACGGAGTATGAGCAGCTGCTCATATATTTTCTCTACCGCCACGTGCCGACGGCGCTCGACGACGGGGACGTGAGCAGCAAGGCGGCGTTCGCCGTGCTGTCTGTCCGGCTGCTTTTCTCGCTTGGTGCGCTGCACCTTTTGCTGCACGGCGAGTTCACGGTGGAGGATCAGATCGAGCTCTGCCGGCTGTACAGCGCGGAGGTCGAGTATTCCGACGATAATATGGACGCGCTCTTCGACGCGCTGCTATAACGAAAATGCCGCCCGGTTCGACACGGGGCGGCATTTTTTGCGCTTTTTGGTTGATTCTTATGTAAACCTGTGGTATCATGGAAAAACATTATAGAGAGTGGGCATTTTCGCCCGATCCCGGCAAAAGGAGAGAAACGAGATGAAGCAGAACATGAGAAAGAGAACGCCACTGGCCGTGCTTCTGGCGCTGTGCCTTGCCATGCAGCTCTGCGTGCCCGCCGCGATGGCGAGCAATCGGCTGATGCGCGCGGGCGACGCGGCCATTGCGCAGATCGAAGAGGAAGAGGGCTTCCGCGCGGAGAAGTATTCCTCCGGCGGCAAGTGGTACATCGGCTACGGCACGGAGTGCGATGCCGAGGACTATCCCGAGGGCATCACGCGCGAAGAGGCGGAGCTTCTTCTGATGAGCAAGGTCGAGGCGTATGAGGCCAAGCTCAACGTCTTTTTTGACCGCTACGACGTCACGCCCACGCAGGGGCAGTTCGACGCGCTGATCTGCTTCAGCTACAATTTCGGCACCGGTTGGATGAGCGGCACGAGCGATTTGGTCAAGATCGCCCGCGGCGAAAAGGACGCGACGCGCCTTGAAGTGGCGCATGCGTTCGGCGAATGGTGCCATTCCGGCGGACAGGCCCAGGCGGGCCTTGCCGACCGCCGCCTGCAGGAGGCTGCCATTTATTTAGATGACAGCACCCGCGCGGCGGAGAACGAATTTGCGTATCTCATCATCAATATGGAAAGCGGTACGTCCTACGAGACGGACTTTGCCGTCTACGAGATCGGCAAGACCTACGGTAGCTTCCCCAAAGCGGAAAAGCTCGGCTACGGCTTTGCCGGCTTCCAGACGAGCGACGGCAAGACCATCACGGAAAACAGCATCGTGAACGGCAACGCGGTCGTCACGGCGCAGTGGACGGCGACGAGCTACACCGGCAAGACCTATACCGACGTCAACAAGTCCGACTGGTTCTATAACTATGTCATGGAGCTGAGCGAGCAGGGCATCGTCGGCGGCAACGGCGACGGCACGTTTGCCCCCAACCGTCCCACGAGCACGGGCGAAATGCTCAAGCTCGTGCTGCTCTCGACCGGCCACAAGGAGCAGAAGCCCAGCACGGCGCACTGGGCAAGCGGCTACGCGACCTACGCCTATTCCATGGGCTTTGCCGCACAGAATTACAGCGACTATCAGCTTGACAACGGCATCAGTCGCCTCGATGTGGCGCGCTTTGCGGCCAAGGCGCTGGGCTATGGCGCATCCAACACGACCTCTCCCTTTGCCGACGTGAACGACGGCTATGTGACGGCGCTCTATGAAGCGGGTGTGTTCATCGGCACGAAGGTCGGCGACCTGACGTATTTCTACCCCAACAGCAGCATCACGCGCGCGGAGGTGGCGACGATCGTTTACCGCATCTATCAGCTCAGCTCGCTCGACCAGAAGCAGAAGATCTACTACAAGGACTACACGCTCGATGTGCTCGAGGGTGTGCCGACGAACACCTATAATCAGTCTGCGTTCGTCAAGAACGGCAGCATCATGACCTACAACGATCCCAGCGTGCGCACGCGCGTCGGTATCGACGTGTCGCAGTATCAGGGCGATGTGGACTGGAACGCGGTCGCGCGCACTGATGTGGACTTTGTCATCGCGCGCGTGGGCGGCCGCGGCTACACTGTGGGCGCGATCTATGACGACACGAAGTTTGACGAGTATGCCGACGGCGCGGCGAGAGCGGGCCTTCAGGTGGGCGCTTACTTCTTCTCCCAGGCTGTGAGCGTGGCAGAGGCGCAGGAGGAGGCCTATCACGTGCTCGACAAGCTGCGCGGCCATGAGATCACGGGTCCCGTCGTCTTCGACTGGGAGGTCATCGGCAAGAGGGAGGCGCGCACCTACGGCATCGAGACCGGCGTGCTCTGCGCCGCGGCGAACGCCTTCTGCAAGATCATCAAGGACGCGGGCTACGACCCGATGATCTACATCACCGACTACGCGGGTTATGTCAAGTATGACCTCAGCGAGGTCATGGATTACCCGCTGTGGTACGCGCGCTACGATGTGGACGCGCCCTCGTTCTACTACGATTTTGCCATGTGGCAGTATTCCTCCAAGGGCAGTGTGGACGGCATCAAGGGCAACGTCGATATGGACATCTGGTTCATCAAGTAAAGAAGCGAAAGAAAAGGCGATGGCCGTGCGGCCATCGCCTTTTTCATTGCGATTTTTCTTAGAGCTCGATCAGCTCATACTCTCTCGAACCGAAGCCGAGTTCGGCGGCGGCCTCCACGGTGTGGACGCCGTTGAGGCTCTCGATGCGCTCAACGAGGTGGTCGCGGCCCGGATCGTCGGACGCGTAGACAAGGTCGAGGCACGCCTGGTCGATGGCGATGGGGTCAAGGGAGGCGAGAATGCCGATATCTTTCATACACGGGTCCTCCGCCACGGCGCAGCAGTCGCAGTCGACGGACATGTTCTTCATCACGTTGATGTAGACGATCTTGCCGTCGAAAAGCTTGACGACGGACTCCGCCGCGTCGGCCATGGACTCAAGGAAGGCATTCTGCTCGGTCGTCCACATCTCTTCGGGCTTGCCCGCGCCGTGAATGTTCGCCTTGCCTGCGCTGGACGCGCATCCGATGGAGAGCTGTTTGAGCGCGCCGCCGAAGCCGCCCATCGGGTGGCCCTTGAAGTGGGAAAGAACGAGCATGGAATCATAATTTTTGATATCCTTGCCGACCAGATTCTTCTGGATGCGCTTGCCGTTCGGGATGGGGAGCTCAAGATCGGGACCCTCGGCATCGAGAATGTCGACATCGAAGAGCTTGCTCCAGCCGTGTTTGATCATCGTGCGGCGGTGGGCGTCGGTCGTGTTGCGCTCGCCGGGATAGGCGGTGTTGCACTCAACGATGGTGCCGTGTACGGTCTCGACCATCGGCTGCCAGAACTCGGGCGTCAGAAAGTTCTGGTTGCCCGGTTCGCCGGAGTGCACCTTGACGGCGACCTTACCGGGCAGCTCGAGACCCACGGCCTTGTAGAGCTCCACGACCTTTTCCGGCGTGATCTGCTCGGAAAAATAAACCTTTGCTTTCATATTTTGATCCTCCTGCGGTGGATTGTTTACTGCTTGGGACGTATCTAATGCGAAGCGTTCCTATAAAAACAGCATAAAGCAAAAGCACGCAGGATGCAAATGAAAAAATGAATGGACACGTTTTTTGGCTGAATTCCCGCGCGGAGGTGTATATTTCTGAGGCGTTTGCAGAGGAAATACTTGATTTTGACGCGGGGAGATACTATAATTATTTTCTAATTGTGATATGACTGTTTCTGATAGATTGCGAGGATTAGCTATGGACAAAGCAAAAAAGAACACCGTCATCCATGCGGCGGCTGACCGCATGGCGGCGAACTACAAGAGCTCTCAGATCCCCATGTACGGCGATGCGCTGCGCATGCCCAACCGTAATGCGGTCATCGAGATCATCCGCGACTGTCAGAAGCTCATTTTCCCTGTTTACTACGGCGACCGCGACCTCTTAAAGCTGCCGCCAGAGCAATACAGCGCGCTTTTGATGGAGCACATCCACGAAAAGCTGACGCGCCAGATCACGCTGACGATGCCGGAGTGCGACGAGAACTGCGAAGTGGCCTATGCGATCAGCACGGCATTCATCGAGCGCATCCCTGCCATTCAGGAGTTGTTGCTCAAGGACCTGTCGGCGAACTTTGAGGGCGATCCTGCGGCTTACAGCAAGGAGGAGGTCCTGCTCTCGTACCCCGGCATGTTCGCCATCTTCATCTACCGCATCGCACACGAGCTGTATGAGAACAAGGTCGCGATGATCCCGCGCATGATGTCGGAATACGCGCACTCGCAGACCGGTATCGACATCAACCCCGGCGCGAAGATCGGCGAATACTTCTTCATCGACCACGGTACGGGCGTCGTCGTCGGCGAGACGACGATCATCGGCGACAACGTCAAGCTCTATCAGGGCGCGACGCTCGGCGCGCTCTCGCCCGCGGGTATGGCGACGAACCCGAATGTGCGCCGCCACCCGAAGGTCGGCAACAACGTTGTCATCTACGCAAACTCCACGCTGCTCGGCGGTGCGACGGAGATCGGTGACAATGTCATCGTCGGCGGTAACGCGTTTCTGACCTCCTCGGTCGAGCCGGACACGATCGTGAGCGTTAAGACCCCGGAGCTGACCTTCCGCGGCAAGCGGCACAAGGAATGATCCTGGCGGAAAACGCGCGCCTCCGCCTGCGGATGATGCGGCGGGAGGACGCGGACGAATTATACGCCCTGCTCTCGGATGAAGCGGTGATGCGCTGGCTGGAGCCGCCGTTTACGCGCGAACAGACCGTGAGCGCGCACATCGCGCGCAGGCACGGCTTTTCGTATGAGGGCCGCGCGGACAGCTGTGACGTTTACCGCCTGCGCTGTGAAAAATAAGAAAGAGGGCGCTTCCCAAGCTGGGAAGCGCCCTCTTTGTGCTGCTGTTTTGCTTTGCGCCGATGGATAGTGGATGGAAAGCGGCAGAAGAGCGCACAAAAGCCGACGGGGAGGAGGACCTGCCGGCTTTTGTGCTACATTGAAAAAAGAGAAAAAAGAATGGTGACAAATTAAAATATGCTTTACAGCAGCATGACGCCCGCATCCTCGCAGGTCTTGCGCGTGGCTTCGTCCCACAGGGAGACCTGTACCTCGCCGATGTGCGCGGTGCCGATGAGCAGCATGCACAGGCGGCTCTGGCCGATGCCGCCGCCCATGGTCAGGGGCAACTCGCCATTCAGCAGCATCTTGTGGAAGGGGAGCGCGCGGCGGTCGTCGCAGCCGGCGATCGTCAGCTGGGAGTCGAGGGACTTGGGGTCGACGCGGATACCCATGGAAGAGATCTCGAACGCATGGCCGAGCACTTCGTTCCAGTAGAGGATATCGCCGTTGAGCTCCCAATCGTCATAGTCGGGGGCGCGGCCGTCGTGCTTGATGCCGGACTTTAAGATCTTGCCGATCTGCATCAGGAAGACGACACCCTTCTTCTTGCAGATCTCATCCTCGCGCTGCTTGGGTGTCAGGTCGGGATAGAGGTCTTCGAGCTCCTGCGTGGTGATGAAGAAGACCTCACTGGGGAGCTTGGTGTGCAGGGAGGGGAAAGCGACATTCAGCGCGCTGCTCGTCTCGCTGACGGCGGAGACGATATCGCGCACGGTGCGCTTGAGATAAGCGACGTTGCGATCCTCGGCAGAGATGACCTTTTCCCAGTCCCACTGGTCCACGTAGACGGAGTGGAGGTTGTCGACCTCTTCGTCGCGGCGGATGGCGTTCATGTCGGTGAACAGGCCCTTGCCGACCTTGAAGTCGTAGCGCTTGAGCGCAAGACGCTTCCACTTGGCCAGCGAATGAACGACCTGGGCATTGGTGCCGACGTCGGGAATGTCAAAGGAGACGGGACGCTCGACGCCGTTGAGGTTGTCGTTCAGACCAGAATTTTCATCCACGAACAGCGGAGCAGAAACCCGGCGGAGATTGAGGGCATTGCTCAGATTGACCTGAAAATTGCTCTTGATGAATTCGATGGCGCGCTGCATTTCATAGACAGACAGCGGGGTGTGGTAGTCCTGCGGGATATAGACTTTGCTCATACCGGTTTCACTCCTTAAGAAAAAGTATGCGCTAATTATAATCAGGCATATTAGGAAATTCAATAGTGAAATTTTAAGTAGTTGAGCTTGCAAAATGAGAATTTTTTGTCGACATGGTCAGCAATATGGAAAAACTTAATCCTTTTGCCCGTTGCAATCTGAAAGCACGCGTGATAGACTGCATAATGAGATAAAATGCAGATAGGAGGCTCTTTTGTGAGAACACTCTTGAAAGGCGCGGACATTCTGCTGCGCAAGGAAAACGGATATGAAACGCTGCACGGCGCCTATCTCGGCGTCGATGAGGCGAAGATCGACTATATCGGTGAGGAAAGACCCGAAAAGACCTATGACCTGGAAAAGGACATGAGCGGCAGGCTCCTTGCCCCGGGACTCATCAACTGCCACAGCCATATCGCCATGACGCTGATGCGCGGCATCGGCAGCGGACTGCCTTTGCAGGACTGGCTCTTCAAGGCCATTTTCCCGATCGAGGACAAGCTCGTGCGCGAGGATATCGCCGCAGCGAGCCGCTTTGCCCTGATCGAGATGATCGCGGGCGGCACGACGAGCTTTTCCGATATGTACTTTTTCCCCGAGGAGACCGTCTGGGCGGTCGAAGAGGCGGGGATCAAGGCGAACCTGAACCGCTGTGTGCAGTGCTTTGACGAAAACCAGACCGTAGAGCAGAACACGCAGATCCCCGAATCGCTCGCGCTTTTTGAAAAGTACCACGGCGCGGCGGACGGGCGCATTCACATTGACTTTTCCATCCACGCGGAGTATACCTGCAAGAGCCATATCGTCAAGGCGTACAGCGACCTCTGCCGCGAAAAGGGCGGGCGCATGCACATCCACCTCGCCGAGACCGCGCGCGAGCAGCGCGAGTGCATCGAGCGCTACGGCAAAACGCCGACGGAGTGGTTCGAATCGCTCGGCACGTTCGATTCGCCCACGGCGGCGGCGCACTGCGTCGCGGTGACGGAGCGCGACATGGACATTCTGAAGGCCCACGGCGTCAGCGTCATCCACAACCCGACGTCGAACTTAAAGCTCGGCAGCGGCTTTGCCCCCATCCGCCAGATGATGGACAAGGGCATCAACGTGACGCTCGGCACCGACGGCACGGCCAGCAACAACAATTTAAATATGTTCGAGGAGATGCACCTCGCTGAGATCATGCACGACGGCTATCACAACGACCCGACGCTGATCTCCACGCAGGAGGTGCTCGATATGGCGACGGTCAACGGCGCAAAATTGCAGGGCCGCGACGACACCGGCGTGCTGGATGTCGGCAAAAAGGCTGACATCATTGCCATTGATCTGAGCAAGCCCCACCTCTATCCCAATTTCGACACGCCCGCGCTCCTGACCTGCTCGGCGCAGGCGGGCGACGTGTGCATGACGATGGTGGACGGCAATATTTTATATGAAAACGGTGAATTCAAGACGCTGGACGAGAACAAGGTGCGCGCCGACATGGAGCGTGCCGTTGAGCGCCTTTATAGAAAGTGAGAGAGAAGAAACATGGAGAGAGCGGACAAAGACCTCGCCTTTTTGCTGCGCTACGAGAATGTCGCGTGGTTTGAAGACGGCGAGGTGCGCATCTTAGACCGGCGCATTTACCCCGCAAAGGTCGAATTTGTCACCTGCCGCACACATCAGGAAGTCGCGCGGGCCATCACTGACATGGTGACGCAGAGCGCGGGCCCCTACACGGCGGCGCCGATGGGCATGGCGCTCGCGGCGTGGGAATGCCGCGGCAAATCGGCGGACGAGCAGATGGAATACCTCAAGAAAGCGGCTTACACCATTTCCCACGCGCGCCCCACGACGCAAAAGCGCATGACGCTTCTGTGCGACATCTGCCTGAAAGAGGCCGAGCGCGCGCTTTCAGCGGGGGAGAATGTGGCCGAGGCCATCAAGAATAAGACCATCGAGCTCAACAACGTGCGCTATAACAGAATGGCGAAGATCGGCTCGTACTTAGTCGATATGTTCCCCGACAACGGAACGGTGATGACGCACTGCTTCGCCGAGACCATCGTCGGCACGATGCTTCGTGAGTGCTGCAGCCGCGGCAAAAACATCCGGCTGTTCTGCCCCGAAACGCGCCCGTATTTTCAGGGCGCGCGCCTGACGGCGTCCGTCTGCCACGACATGGGCTTTGACGTGACGGTCATCTCCGACAATATGCCGGCGTTCGTCATGCAGAACGAAAAGGTCGACGTTTTCACCACCGCGGCGGACGCCATCTGCTGCGACGGCCATGTCGTCAATAAGGTCGGCACGTTCCAGAACGCCATCGTCGCCAAGTACATGGGCATCCCGTACTTTGTCACCGGCGCGCCCGATCAGGGACACGAGACGGTGGACAGCATTCACATCGAAATGCGCGACCCGAATTTCACGCTCCAAGCCATGGGCGTGCGCACGGCGATGGAGGGTGTGAAGGGCTACTATCCCGCCTTCGATATCACGCCGCCGCATCTCGTCTCGGGCGTCGTGACCGACCTTGGTATTTATTCTCCCTACGATCTGCACCGCTATTTTACGGACGGCAGCATCGGCAAGGACAATCTGGTGATCTGAATGGAACAAAATCTGGATATTCTTCGTCAGGAGATCGTGGACAAATCGCTTGAAGCGTTCCGTGAGGGCCTGTTTTCCGGCACGAGCGGCAACATGAGCTGCCGCGTCGCGCCCGATGAAATGCTCATCACGCCGACGTCCGTGCGCTATGACATGCTGCGCGCGCAGGACATCGTGCGCATGAAGCTCGACGGCACGGTGCTGGAGGGGAAGTTGCAGCCCTCGAGCGAGTGGCGCATGCACGCGGCGGTCTACAAGGCGTATGGCGAGACGAACGCCGTCTTCCACACGCATTCGCCCTATGCCACGGCGTTTGCCGTCGTGCGGAAGAGCATCCCCGCGGTGTTGATCGAATCGTGCATCTTTTTGGGCGGCGACATCCGCTGCGCGGACTACGCCGCGCCGGGGACCGAGAGTGTCGGCACGAACGCAATCCCCGCGCTCAAGGACCGCGGCGGCTGCACGCTCGCCAATCACGGCGTGCTCGCCGTGGGGAAGGACCTTGCGCAGGCATATCTGCGCGCGGAATACATCGAAGATGTCGCCAAGGTCTACACCTTTTCCAAGGTTCTCGGCACGCCGGTGGAGCTTGCCTCTCTTTAACGAGAAAAACAGTGCGGAGACCGCACAAGGAGAATACAAATGAAAAGCATACTGAAAAAGAACCGCATTCTGGCCGTCATTGCGCTGATCGGCCTGCTCGCTTCGCTCGTGCCGCTTATTTCGCGTGTGCAGGCGGAGAAGAGCAACAAGTATTATGACATCGTCCTCGACTACAACAGCATGCGCTCGATGGCGCGCCAATCCTCGCAGTCAGAGGACGAGTGGATCGATCTCTTCAAGTCGCTCGGCGTCGACAAGGTCGCGCTCAGCGAGGCGAGCGCCCTCAACCTGCACGACAACGCGGCCATCCCCGTGCACGCAATGACCGTGAAAAAGGCGGCGGAGAGCTACGGCTGGGAAGATCAGTACCCCGCCGAGGTCGCGCAATGGCTGCGTGAGAGCACCGATGTGAGCGACGCGATCATCTGGACGGAGACCGCCGCGAGCTATGAGTGGATCCTGAACGCTTTCGAGGCCCGTTTTGAGGACTTTGAGGCCAAGACGTATCTGGAGGGCGAGCACGGCTTCATCTTCATCCAGCAGCAGAAAAACGGCATGAAGGGCGAAAAGCTGCTCGACCTGCGCCTCGGCATCTGGCCGGACACGGTGGAGCTGTTTGAGCGCCACGGCTACCAGATCATCCCGCGCTCTGTGACGGAAAAGAACATGAACGGCACGAAATTTGCCGAGGCCTACATCGAAGTGCTCAAGCACTTCAACGCGCCGTACTTTATGAACAACGGCGACGAGCTCGTCGGCTATGAGGATGACGAGAGCCTGGAGCTTCTGACGCAGTATCTCAACGAGAGCGGCGCGAGCGTCGCCATGATGGAGCAGAACGACCAGAGCCAGAACCTTGTCTGGTCCGGCGTTGAAGAACTGCTCGACAACACGGGCTATCGCGGTGTGCGCGTTTTCAACGAGTGGGCCTACATCCAGAACCGCTATCAGTATTGCGGCTATGAGGGCCCAGAAGAGATCACGAACACGTTCTTTAGAGCCATCGCCGAGCGCAATTGCAAGATCATCTTCCTCAAGATGATCTTAGAGCCGGATACCGATGTCAGCTGGGACGCTGACGAGAAGAAGTGGGTCTACATCACCGACCCTGCCGACTATGAGCAGATGCTCACGGACCTCGACGCGCGCTTGGAGCCTCTCGGCTACACGCACGCGACCGTGCCCGCGATGGAGCTGAAAGCGCCGTCCATGGCGCTCAAGGTGCTGCAGGGCATCGGCACGGCAGCGCTCATCGTGATCCTGCTTGATCTATTCTTCTTTATCGGCAAGCGCTGGCGCACGATCCTGTTTGCCGTCGGCGCGCTCGGCCTTGCCGGCCTCGCGGTGCTGAAGCCCTCGATGTTCCGCCTGATCCTTTCAATGTCCGGCGGTATCGTGATGCCGTCGATTGCCGCTGTCGGTCTGTGCCGCGTACTGCTCGAAAAGAGACGCAGCGAGCCGCAGATCAAGTTCGGCAAGCTGCTTGGCTTTACGCTTGGCACAGCCATCGCGACCATTCTGACGGCATTCTGCGGGTCGCTGCTCGCATCGTCTGCGCTCTCGCAGCTCTCGTATATTCTCGAGATCGACCTGTACCGCGGCGTCAAGCTCATGCAGCTTATCCCTATCGCGCTCTTCATGCTCGCCTATCTTCTGGTCTACGCCTATGAGGAGACCGGCGCGCGCGAGGCCGTCCTCGCCCATGCGGGACAGCGCGGGGAGAAGAACCGCGTCAAGCGATTCAACGCCTATTTCGGCGAGCTGATGCAGACGCCGATGAAACTCGGCTGGTTCCTTGCGATCGTCGTCATCGCGGTGGCGGCGGTGTTCATGCTGCTGGTGTTCGCCTACTATATGTACCGCACCGGCAACTCGACCACGACGTCGGCAAGGGAGCTTGCGTTCCGCAACTTCCTGGAAAATACGCTCATTGCCCGCCCGCGCACGAAGGAAATGATCGTCGGCTGGCCGATGCTGATGCTTTTCATCTGGTCGCTGCGCCGCAGAATGAAGTTCCTGCCGATGATCTTCGGCACGGGCATGACCATCGGCCTTGTCAGCGTGGTCAACACGTTCCTGCACATCCGCACGCCGTTTTTGCTGAGCCTGCTGCGCACCGGCTGGGGCATCCTCTTCGGACTTCTCATCGGCACAGCCGTGGTCATTGTGGCGGAGCTCATTTACCGCCTTGTGCGCAGGATCTGCGGGGTGACGAATGGTTAACATTCTGATCTCGGGCTATTACGGCTTCGACAACATCGGCGACGAGTCCATCCTGCGCACGCTCGTCTCGTCGCTGCGCGAGCACATTCCCGACTGCTCGCTCACAGTGCTCTCGCACAATCCCGCCTCCACGCGCGAAAAATACGGCGTTGAGGCGGTGGACCGCATGTCGCCGATGGCGATTTTGCGCGCGGTGAAAAAGTGTGACATGCTCATTTCCGGCGGCGGCAGCCTTTTGCAGGATGTGACGAGCAGCAAGAGCTTACACTATTACCTCTCCATCATCCGCTGCGCGGAATTCTTCCATAAAAAGGTCTTCATCTATTCCCAGGGCATCGGCCCCATCGACCGCCCCGGCAACCGCCGCGCTGCGGCGGCGGCGCTCAAGCGGGCGGACGGTATCGTCGTGCGCGACGAGCGGTCGGCATCGCTTTTGGAGGAAATCGGCATCGCGCGCGACAAGGTCGTCATCACGGCGGACCCCGTCATCCGCATGAAAAAGCCCGATGGCGATGTCGGCGCGGAGATCCTGCGAAAGGCAGGTGTCTCGCTGGATGGCCGTCTAACTGTCGGCTGGGCCATCCGTGAGCGGGACACAGACAGCCGCTTTGTCAAAGAGCTTTTGCGCTCCATCCAGATGATGAAGGACAAGTACAACGCGCAGTCCGTGCTCATCCCGTTCCACTATGAAGAGGACGGCGAGGTCTGCCGCCATATCGCGGCGCAGCTGCCCGATGACACGGCGGTGTGCCTGAATGAAAAGTACCTCTCCGAGGATATGCTCTCCATCATCGGCAACATGGACCTGCTCGTCGGTGTGCGCCTGCATTCGCTCATCTATGCCGCCATCATGGGCGTGCCGCTCATCGGTATTTCGTATGACCCCAAGTGCACGGCGTTTTTGAATTCCGTGGGGCTCGACAAGCTGAGCACGAAGGAGAACTTCACGGCGGAGCTCTTTATGCCCGAGGCCGAGCGCGTGCTCGAAACGGGCAAGGAGCAGGTGGAGCGCGTCGAGGTGCACATGGCCAAGCTTTCGCGCAAGCTCGACACGAACGAGAAAATGATCTGCGCGATCATGGAGAAATCGAGGAAACATACCATGCAAGACCCTCAAAACAATACGGAAAAGAAGGATAAATCGGGCGTCCGCACGGCGGGCGCGATCAGCTTCGTCTTTCTGCTGACGCTGTTTGCCAAGCTCCTCGGCGTGGTGCGCGAAATGATGCAGGCCAATATCTTCGGCACCGGCGTGGACGCGGACCTCTACACCGCGTCGTATAACTCGACGCTCTATCTCTTTACGACGATGTGCTACGCGCTGTGCATCGCGGCGGTGCCGATTTTGACGAAGGAATTTGCTGCCGACCGCAAGCGCGGCGAGAAAGCGGCCAACAACCTGTTGACCATCACGCTGCTCGGCTCGCTCGCGGCGGTCGTTTTGTGGCAGATCTTTGCCTCGACGCCGCTCGTCGGCACGATCTGGGACCTTGACGCAGCCGAGCTGCCGCGCCTTGCGAGCTATATCCGCATCATGGCCTGCGCGCTGCCGGTCGTGGCGGCGGCGTATCTGAACGTCGCCATCTTCCAGGCGACCGACCACTATGAATTGCAGGGCAGCATGAGCATCCCGTACAACGCATTCCTTGCGATCTTCCTTGTGACGCTGGGCGCAAAGTGGGGCATCAAGGGCGTCGTCATCGCGAGTTCGTGCGCGTGGCTCTTGCAGCTTGCCATGAGCATCCCGTATGCGAAGAAGGAACATTATGTCTACCGACCGATGCTCGACCGCAAGGCGGACTACGTCGGAACCTACTTTAAGACCGCGCTCGTCACGGTGCTGACGACGTCGATCTTCCTGTTCTGCTATCTCATCGACACGGCGACCGCCACGGCGCTCAACGACAGCGCCGTCAGCGCGTTCTACTATGCCGATAAGCTCTTCACCCCGCTCACGACCAGCGTGCTCTACAGCATCAGCGCGGTCATGTTCCCGCGCTTTAACCGCGAGTTTACGAAGGAGGACTCGAAGGGGTACCTCGGCTACATCTGGAACGTGACGGAAAACACGCTGCTTTTCATCCTGCCGGTCTGCGCGATGATGTGCGCGTTCGGCACGGATATCATCCGCGTCATCTTTGAAAGCGGCAGCTTCACCGCTGAGTCGACCGAGATGACGGGCAGCATCTTCGCCCGCTACGCGCTCGGTATGAGCGCTTTCGCCGTGCTCGACCTTTTGAACAAGGCCTACTACGCGATGAAAAAGACGCTGGTGCCGCTGCTCATCAACCTCGGCGTGCTGGTGCTGAATCTCATTTTGAACCGCGTGTTCTACACCGATACCGGCGTCGCGCTGGCAACGTCGCTTGCGCTGACGATCGGTGCCATCGCGATGACGATCCAGCTCTTCCGCGGGACGAAGATCGTGCGCCTGGTGCCGCTCCTCAAGGGCCTTGCCGCCACGGCAGCGATGGCGGTCGTCCTCTACGGCGGGCGTTCGCTTCTTGTCGCGGCGGATGACAGCAAGCTGATGCTCGTCGTCAAGTGCGGCCTGACGGGCGTTGTGGGGTGCGTTATTTACGTGCTGGTCAGCATGATTTTGAAGCAGAATATCATTGCTGATACGATTAAGAAGTTCAAAAAGTGATACTTTTTGGGATTTATCCCCACACCGTGTGGGGACGCGGCAAAGGGGGCCATTCTCTCACGTGAGAGAATGGCCCCCTTAAACCCCCAAGAGAACGCGAGGGGAGGACCCCTCGACCCCCGACATTGGCAGTTTGCAGCTTGAATGACTGCACACGCTGCGCAGTGTAGGTGCGGTGTACATGGCTTCGCCATGAATCCCTACGTTTCGATATATCCATCATACTATCGTGAGGCGCGAGTGACGTTAGTCTGGCGGCAGACTGCTTGCGGAATGCGGCATTGCTTCGCTCGCCGCATTGTGGAGACTGGCGGTAGACGGAAATTAGGCTGTACTCCTACAAGATCAGCAGAGCGGCACCCGCAAGGGGTGTGCCGCATCCGTAAGGCAGCAGAGCCGCCAACGGCTGCGCAACAGCGGATAATAGAAGCAGAGACAAATCGTATAGCAACACTAACCGCGGCAACGCCGCGCGCAGACATTCCCATTCCGGAGGTATAAGTGTCATTCAAGCCTCAGACTGCCAATCTAATCCCTTTCTCTTGGGGGTCAAAGGGGGATATTCTCTTTCCGAGGAAAGAGAATATCCCCCTTAACCGCGTCCCCTGCACGGCGCAGGGGAACAAAGTACAGCGCTGCCGCGCTGTGATATGTTACCCTTGACGTTTTTTGAAGGTTAAGTAACCTTCAAGCATCAGGCTCGCCGCGACGGCGTCGACGGTTTTCTTGCGCTCTTTGGCGCGCTTGCCATTATTCAATAGAATATTGTGCGCGTCGACGGTCGTGCGGCGCTCATCCCAGAGCGTGACGGGGAGCGACGTGGCCTCGCGCAGCATCTCGGCAAAGCCCTCGGCCTTTTCTGCGCGGGGGCCGCGCGTGCCGTCCATGTTGAGTGGGTGGCCGAGCACGAGCTCTGAGACCTCGTGCTCGGAGATGAGCGGCAGCAGCTTTTCGATGACCGCTTCGGGCCGGTACGCGGTGATAACGGTCGAAAATCCAGTGAGCGTCAGCGTGCGGTCGGAGATCGCGACGCCGGTGTGCGCGTCGCCGTAGTCGATGGCCATGATTTTCATAAAATTGCCTCCTGAGCGTTTCTTTTGACTGCCAGCATACAGGATTTTCACCCAAAAAGCAAGCGCAGGGCAGGGAAGTGGCGTGCGGAAACGGAAAAATCGCGTCAAGAGAGGCAGCGGGAGAGAAAAAACAGGGGAAAGAGCGCAAAATCTGCGCGATTTTCTGCAAAAACGTGCAAAAAGTGCTTGACGGCTGGACATGACATGTGGTATCATCTTACTTACCTGTGAAAGAGGGCTTTCTTTTTGCGCGCTTTTGCTTCTCGGCACGCAAGGGAAAAGCACCCCTCAAATTTGAGAGCAGGGAGGCAATCGCCAGCTTCATGCCGCTTTTGGCAAACGGAGCTGAGTAAATAAGGAGGTGCCGTTAGATGCGCATTAAGATCACGCTCAGATGCAACGAGTGCAAGCAGAGAAACTACAACACGATGAAGAACAAGAAGAACACCCCGGACAAGCTTGAGCTGAACAAGTACTGCCCCTTCTGCAAGAAGCACACCGTCCACACCGAAACCAAGTAATTAGGAAAGGCTGTTGAAACATGGCAGAAGAAAAGAAGAAAAAGGACCGCAGCAAGTGGTTCCGTGAAATGAGAAGCGAACTGAAAAAGGTCGTATGGCCCACCGCATCCACCACTGCGAAGAACACCGGCACTGTGCTGCTGTGCTCCCTCGTTGTCGGCGCCTGCATCTGGATTTTCGACTACGTGGCCGTTTCCGCAGTGCACCTGCTGATCGGTCTCGCGGGCTGACAGGAGAGCAGTCATGGCTGATAATGCTAAGTGGTATGTCGCGCATACTTACTCCGGCTATGAAAACGCAGTCAAGACGGCCATCGAGAAGTTCGTCGCCAACCGTCATCTGGAGGACATGATCCTCGACATCCAGATCCCGCTGGAGACCGTCACGGAAGTGACCGACTCGGGCGATATGAAGGAAGTCGAACGCAAGGTCTTCCCGGGCTATGTGCTCGTCAAGATGATTATGACGGACGACACCTGGCATCTGATCCGCAACATTCGCGGTGTGACCGGCTTTGTCGGCACGGCGAACAATGAACCCATTCCTCTGACGGAAGAGGAAGTCCTGGCGCTCGGCATGGAACGGCGAGAGATCGTCGTGCGCTACAATGTCGGCGATCAGGTCAAGATCACCGACGGCCCGCTTTCGTCCTTCCTCGGCACGGTCGAAGAGATCGACGCAGAGAAGAACAAGGTGTGCGTGGTCGTGTCCATGTTCGGACGCGAAACGCCGGTCGAGCTGGAGCTCGATCAGGTCGAGGTCGTAGAACCGTAATCACCGCTAAAAGCGATGAGCCGCGTATGCGGCAAACGTGGGAGAGACGTTCAGTCTCGCCAAGGGCGGCCGGAATCGCCGGTCGTTACCACATTCAATATTAAGGAGGTGCCTCTCATGGCACAGAAGATCACCGGTTACGTTAAGCTGCAGATCCCTGCAGGCAAAGCAACTCCCGCACCCCCCGTTGGCCCCGCGCTCGGTCAGCACGGCGTCAACATCGCTGCGTTCACCAAGGAATTCAACGAGCGCACCAAGAACGACATGGGCCTCATCATCCCCGTTGTCATCACGGTGTATGCCGACCGTTCCTTCTCCTTCGTCACCAAGACTCCTCCCGCTGCCGTCCTCATCAAGAAGGAATGCAACATCGAGTCTGGCTCCGGCGTCCCCAACAAGACCAAGGTCGCTACCATTTCCAAGGCCTCTGTCCAGAAGATCGCTGAGATGAAGATGCGTGACCTCAACGCGAGCACTCTCGAGTCCGCGATGAGCATGATCGCCGGTACCGCACGCTCCATGGGCGTTGTCGTCGAAGAATAAGGAGGGTGTGAACAATGTTTAGAGGTAAAAAGTATCAGGATGCTGCAAAGCAGATCGAAAAGAACACTCAGTATGACGCCGCAGAGGGCTTCGGCCTGATCTGCAAGACCGCTTCCGCGAAGT
>ERZ857521.1878-NODE-1878-length-22559-cov-3.622200_pt1 | contig 22559 bp, 14 predicted proteins | sample MGYA00519701_ERZ857521 | MGnify/ENA primary metagenome ERZ857521 (study PRJEB31778, sample SAMEA3449346) | human gut metagenome | biome: human gut; feature: human-associated habitat; material: faeces | place: United Kingdom | collected 2010/2012 ...
GAAAAATATAATCCGGACGATCCGGCACATAACATCAAGGTTGCCCACAAAGTAGTTGGCGGCGAGCTGACCATTCCCGTCGAGACTGCTGCTGCCAAGGGCTACACCGTGTCCTTGGGTGCGGACAAGCAGGTAGCCTCCGGCCAAATCGTGGAGATCCCTGTGACCATCGGCAACAACGACGGCAAGATCACCTACAACGCCTACGACATGACCTTCTCTTTTGACCCCGCCATTCTGAAGCTGAACATGGAAGCCACCAGCACCGAGGGTTATCGCGTGATCCCCGGCAGCGGCACCGTGCGAATCGTGCGTTACGGCAAAGCCGCCGAGCTGGGCGATGCACTGACTCTGAGCTTTGTGGCAGCCGGCCAGGGTAAATCTGATGTGAAAGTAACGGAAGCGTGTGTAGATACCAATGCCAACGCCATCGAGTTCGATGCACCGGATGCCATCGTGCTGAATGAAACGACCACCATCACCGTCAGCGGTTACACCGTGGACCTGTCGGATGACTTCACCCGTACCGATGCGGAAGGCTCCGTGATTGAAGCAGGCGGCAATCTGACCTTCGTTCCCAAGGACCCCAACTATGACTACACCGTGACCGTCACCGTCGGCGGCGAGGAAGTCACCCCCACCATTGGCGAGGATGGCACCTACACGGTCCCCAACGTCAACGGCAACGTTGTTGTCAAGAGCGAAAAGACCCCCAAGAGCTTCAATGTCACCCTGGGCGACGATACCACCGGTGAGACGACTGCTACCTACACGAAAGACTACACCTTCAAGCTGACCCCTGTGGATGGCTACGTCTACAATGTGGCTGTGACCATCGGCGGCACGGCTTACACCGGCTTTACGGCTAATGTGAATGACGACGGCACGACCACCTACACCATCCCCGGTGCGGATGTGACCGGCGACATCGTCATCAACAGCAACAAGACGGAGAAGCAGCCGGAGACCTTTACTGTCAAGTTTGAAGGCACCGGCGCAGGCGATGCTAAAGGCGAGAGCACTGTTCAGGAAAAGACTGACTACACCTTTACCGTGGACAAGAAGGCAAACTTCGAGTACACCATCACTGCCACTATGGGCGGCAAGGATGTGACTGTCACCGAGGGCGAGAACAACACCTACACCATCTCCAATGTCAGCGGCGATCTGGTCATCACCATCGAGAAGAAATCTACTCTGACGATGGAAGTTGCCGTCTCCGAGTACGTGCAGCTGGATGACAAGACCGTGTTCCTGGTGACCGTGACCGGCACTCCTGAAGAGGGCAAGGCTTTTGCCTACGGCGAGGATGTCATGTACAAGACCACCGCTTATGGTGAAAACGTGTACAGCTGGCTGGTGATCGTGAACAAGGGCGAGACGTTCGACAAGGCTACGGCTGCGGCCAAGATCACGCAGGCCAGTGCTACTGCCGAGGAAGTGACCCAGAGCTACGATGTCAACGAGACGAACCTGGTGGACATCAACGATGCTCAACTCACTTATGACATCTACAGCGGCAAGTACACCGACTTTGAGAAAGTCTCTGTACGGAAATTCCTGCGTGCAGATGTGACCAGCGATAAGGTCGTCAACTCCGCAGATGCCGTTGCGGTCATCGCAAATTCCAAGTAAAACAAGGCGGATCCTTAGCTTCCCCTCCCTTTTGGGAGGGGAGGCGATTCGCCGTATTTTGGGGCTTTACCATTGTCCCCTGTGATAGGAGACGATGGTAAGAATCCAAAACAAGTATTTGGGGGATACCCGTATGAAAAAACACAGCGGCCTATATAGCGCCGTCAGTATTTTGCTGGTCATTGTGCTGATTGCAGGGATCAGTGCTTCCCTGATTGCCTCCGGGCGGACAAGGCCGGACAATCCCATCAGCGGTCAGCCGGAGCAGCTTCAGGCGGAATCGCTGCAAGGCTCCGGCAGTACCGGCGGACAGAACTCCGGAAAAGAGGATACTCAGCCTACAGCGCCCAGCGAGGGCATGAAGAATACCGATCCGCCCCAGAACCCTGCGGAGCAGCCTACGGACCCGGACAAGCCGGACCAGACCGAGCCTCCTACGGACCCAACACAGGGCGAGGACAAACAGGACCCCACAGGACCCACGGATCAGCCCGTGGAGGACCCCGGCAAGGACCAGGGTGGCTCCGATTCTGATGACAACAAGGGCGGCTCCGAGGATTCCGGTGACCATGGTGATGGCACCGGCGGAGACGACGGGGACCACGGCGGCAGCGGCGGCGACCACGGCAGCGGCGGTGAGGAAGATGATACGCCCCGCATTTATACGACCCTGAAAGCCCAGCAGCTTACCAAGACGGAACTGCCCGACGGGAAGCTGACCTTTGTGGCTTATCCCGTAGGCAAAGGGGACCTGCATATCCGTGTCCGGCTGAAAAATGAGACCAATTCCGGAAACGGACTGCTGCTGGCCTCCCAGGATAACCAGAACTACGAGGCGCAGCTGGATTTCAACGCAGATAACCTCTTTGTGCTGTCCCTCTATGATGGGGAGTCATTTCTGGGACTTGTTCAGTATCGGGTGGGCTATTACGCAGACCGTGCCGACGATACCCACCCGACAGTGGGAGATTATCCCCCGTCCATCGTCACCAATCTGGACGGAGCCAGTCTGGACATGACCTCTCAGACCTTCCCCCTGACGGTGATTGCCCGCACCAACGCCGAGTTGGGGGCCGGTGTGATCTACTCCAACCAGATCCAGGTCACGCTGGACGGCAAGACCGTGGAAAAGAGCTACGGCGATTCCCAGCCCACTTATGAACTGTATTTCGAGGCACCCCAATCCGGCGATGAGGAAACCCACATCGTCCGGGTGCTGGCCTGGGACGGCAACGGAAACTCCACCATGAAGGTCTATGCCGTCACCTACCACCAGATCAGCGAGGGCGATCCGGCAGGCTCGGTAAATGTGGTGCTGGATGCGACCACCATCGGTCTGGGCATTCTGGATACCGGTACGCTGGACATCGTGGAGGGCGAGACGGCGGCATCCGTGCTGCTGCGCTTCCTGCAGGAATACGGCTATGACCCGGATTATCAGGGGTCTGCTACCATGAATTTCTACCTGCGCCGGATCAACCGGGGCGACATTGCTTACCGGGCCAATGTCCCGGAGCATCTTTGGGAGCTGATTCTGCGGGACGGCATCACCACCAATGACAACTACGACCGGGACAGCATCGGTGAATTTGACTATACCCAAGGCTCCGGCTGGATGTACTCCATCAACGGCACCTTGTATGAGGGTACCGGCATGAGCGGCTATAAGGTCCGCAACGGCATTACCATTTATGTGCGCTTCACTCTGGCCTACGGCAAGGACATCGGCGGCTACGATTCCACCGGGGGCGGCTACGGAGCGCTGAGCAGCTACTGCGGTCTGTGGATCAACGGCGGCTATCAGGCGCTGGGCCACGACTTCGTGGAGACGGATCGTTTGGAACCCACCGAAACAGAGAATGGCTACATCCATTATATCTGCTCCAGATGCCACGAGGAGAAAACGGATATCCTCCCGGCTACCGGCAGTGGAACAGAGCCGACAGAGCCTGATCCTACGGAGCCGGTCCCCACGGAACCGACGCCTACGGAACCCAGCGACCCGGTCGTTACGGACCCCACCGAACTGACCCCCTCGGACCCCAGTGACCCGACACCCACGGAGCCGACTTCCGAACAGGCACGGATGCGGCGGAGGCTGCGGAGTACCCAGGCGGGACACGGAAACGGTAAAATCTCCCCTTGCAGAAGGGCATTGAAACGAATGATGGAGGATGCAGCATGAAAAAAGGAACCCGGCTCATAGCGGCAGTGCTTTGTGTGCTGCTCCTGCTCCCAACGGTGGCCTTTGCGGAAGCGCAGCCCTCTTTGGAGAAACAGATCGCCCAGAGTGCGGAGGGAATATCCGCTCTGGGCGGCAAGAAGGGCGAATTGCTGAAGGACAGGGAACTGTTTCCCGCAGGCGATTCCGTCTGTGACTGGCTGGCTATGGCTATGGCGCTGTCCGGCGCAAAGGAGTGTTATGCCGACTATCTGGCAGCGCTGAAAGCCTATGTGGTGGATGCCTATGCGAAGAACGGCTATCTGGACCGGAACAAGGCCACGGAATATCACCGGATCGCTTTGACGGTGCTGGCCCTGGGCGGCGACCCCACCGACTTTGGCACAAAGCCCGACGGCTCGGCCATTGACCTGATCGCAGAAGGGATTTACAACTATGCCCGTGATCCGGGCGCTCAGGGCCTGAACGGCTGGATATGGGCCTTGCTGGCTCTGGATGCCAAGGATACGGTGGTACCGGACGATGCCCGGTATTCCAGAGAGGACATGGTGAACGCCATCGTCATTGCCCAGGAGCCGGACGGCGGCTTCGGCCTGATCCCCGGAAAATCGGATGTGGACATCACCGCTATGGCGGTGCAGGCACTGGCCCCCTATGAGGACCAGCTGGAGACCGAGATCGATGCAGCGCTTTCCTATCTTTCCGGCCAGCTGACGGACACCTGCGGATATATCGCCTACGACGATGAGAACGCAGAAAGTACCGCCCAAGTCATCCTGGCCCTGTGTGCGCTGGGCATCGACCCGGAGACGGATAGCCGTTTTGTCAAGGGCGAGTACACCCCGCTGACGGAGCTTTCCAGATTCCGGGAAGCGGACGGTACTTACCGCCATGTGCTGGAGGGTGCCGGCGACGGCCTGGCAACGGCCCAATCCGTCCTGGCCTTAGTGGCTGTGCAGCGTGTGCGATCCGGGCAGCCGTGGGTGCTGCATTTTGACGGCACTCAAGCGCCCCGTGAGGCATTTGGCACAAATGGAATCATCATCTGCGCCGTGATCGGTGCGGTAGTCGTAATCGCCGCCGGTGCGATCTACATCATCGGCAGAAAGAGGAAAAAAGCATGAACAAGCTGACAGATCAAATTCAGGCAGAGGTCAACAAGGTCGTTTTGGGCAAGGAGGACATCGTCCGAAAGGTGCTGCTGGCCATCCTGGCACAGGGCCATGTGCTGCTGGAGGATGTCCCTGGCGTAGGCAAGACGACGCTGGCCAAGGCATTTTCCAAAACGCTAGGTCTGGACTCCAAGCGTGTCCAGTTCACCTCCGACACCCTGCCATCGGATATTATCGGGTTTTCCGTATTCGATAAGGCAGACGGCAAGCTGAAATATCAGTCCGGAGCCATTATGACCAATCTGCTGCTGGCGGACGAGATCAACCGTACCTCCAGCAAGACCCAATCCGCTCTGCTGGAGGCTATGGAGGAGTTGCAGGTCACCGTGGACGGCGTGACCCGGCCCCTGCCGAAGCCCTTTATCGTGCTGGCAACGGAAAACCCGGTGGGTTCTGCGGGTACGCAGATGCTGCCCGCATCCCAGCTGGACCGTTTCATGCTCCAACTGAGCATGGGCTATCCCAATCGGGCCAGCACGGCGGCACTGCTGAAGGATCGCCATCATGTGGACCCGCTCTCTGCCTGCCAGACAGTGACTTCCCCTGCCGAGCTGGAAAAGCTCATTGCAGAGGTCAGCAATATCCATGTGGCAGACCGAATTTATGACTATATTGCAGAGCTGGTGGATCTGACCCGCTCCAACGCCTATGTGACCCTGGGTGTCAGTCCCCGTGGCGCTTTGGCTGTGACCCGTGCGGCCAAGGCCAACGCCTACTTAGAGGGCCGGGACTATGTGATCCCCGACGATGTGTGCGCCGTGTTCCCGGATGTGTGCGTCCACCGTCTGATCCTCAACTCCAAGGCGCGGCTCCAGGACTATACAGCGGCACTGATCCTGCAAAATGTACTTACCTCCGTCCAGAAGCCGGATGTCCGGGAATTTTCCAGCAAATGAGAAAAACGATCTTAGGCAGCGCCCTGTGTTATCTAATCCTGCTGCTGGCGTTGGCGGCGCTGCTTCTTACAAGCGGCTCCTTCTGGGCGCTGGCCGGACTCTGCTTGCTGCTCCTGCTGCCCCTGGCCTCCTGGGCGGTCAATTTCTATGTCCGCAGGCACCTGCAGGCAGACATTCTGACCCCGGCCACAACAGCGAAACGCACGGCAGCCAGCTGCCGGGTGCGTATCCGCAATTCGGCGCTGCTGCCCGTAATGCGCTACGGCTGCCAGGTCTCTATCCGCAATGATCTTACCGAGGAAGAACAGACGGTGACGCTGACCGGCAGCATCGGAGCCAAGGGCGAAAGCAGTCAAACCATCCTGCTGCAAAGCCGGTATTGCGGCAGAGTGTATGTGCAGATCAGGCGGTTTACGCTGCTGGACTATTTGGGCCTGCTCCCCATGAAGGCCCCCGTGAAAGCGGATGCCCGACTAACCATCCTTCCGGACCTGTATCCTATGGATGCAGATATGACCGCCAGACCGGCCTATGCGGATGACGGCGCTTCCAATCGCCGGGGTGAGGACCGCAGCGAGGTGTATCAGCTCCGGGAGTACCGACCCGGCGACGACATCCGGCAAATCCACTGGAAGCTGTCCTCCAAGTTAGATGAGCTGATTCTGAAAGAGGCCAGCCAGCCGGAAAGCCGTTCCCTCCTGGTATTTTGGGATAAGCGCACCGGCGGCAACCCCCAGCAGATGGACGCACTGGCGGAGGTCGTGTCCTCCGCAGGCATGGCACTGCTGCAAAGCGGTGTACCCTATACCCTGTGCTGGACGGACCGGGACGATCTGCAGGCTCAGGACATTTCAGATGAAAACCAGCTTTTGCAGGCTATCCCGGCTTTGGTAAAGACCAGGGGCAGCGCAGATTGCCGCCTGCCCAAAACGGGCGGTTACAGCCGCATCCTCTATTTCGGCACAGCGCCGGAGGAGCAGCTGCTTACAGGCGGACGGGTGCATTTCATCCTCTGTACCGAAGAACAGTATCCCGGTGCGACCACCTTTGCCCCGCAGAATTATTCCGAGGCCATGCAACGACTGGAGGTTTAGCCCATCATGCGAAAAAATGAAAATGGACTCCAGTGGACCGTCACCGAAACGGCACAGAAAAAGCTGCACTTTCCCTGGGGCGCTTGGGCGGCCTGCGCCGTGCTGACGGCGGGCTTCTGCTTGCTTTTGACGATTGCATTCCCGTCCGTTCCCTACCCATGGTGGGCCATGACGGCAGCTGCGATTCTGGTGCAGGCGGCACTGCTGATGGCGTACCAAACCAAAATCGGGAATTGGCTCGTTCCGGTGGGCATTGGCGTACTGCTTCTTCTGAGCCTGGCACTGCACAAATTTGTCCTACCCGGTTTTGGAACACTGGCAAATGATTTTCTGACCCTGCTGACCGGCAAAACCGGGAAGATCTATCTGGACTTTGCGGCAGCGGATGCCCGATTCCTGCCTCTGGCGGTAACGGTCCTGCTGCTGGCGGTGTCGCTGCTCCTCAGCCGCAGCGTATGGAGCGGACGGGTACTGCTGGCCTTGCCGATTCTGCTGCCCTGCTATGGGGCCATGCTGCTGGGCCTGTTTCCCGTGAGCATCGGCGGTGGACTGCTGATCATCGGCACGGTGCTGCTGATGGTGCAGCGCACGGCAGCGGGAGAAGCCCTTGCAGGCGCTCCGGCGCAGATGATCTTGCCGGTCCTGTGTGCGGCGCTGTGTCTGCTGATTGGCCTGTCCTGCCAAGACAAGCTGAATACAGACCTGGCAGAAACGATCCAGACCCAGCTCCACCAGCGGCGCTATGACAGCGATACCAATTCCATGCCGGAAGGAAACCTCAAGAACCTACCCGCCTGGAAGAAAAGCGACACCCCGGCTCTGGAAGTCACGATGGAGCAGACGGAAAAAATGTATCTGCGTGGGCAGATATACGACACCTACACCGGCACCGGCTGGAAGGCAGCCGACACCGAAGAAACAGCCCGATATGAGGACCTTTTTTATTGGCTCCATGAGGCGAATTTCTACGGTCAGAGCCAAATTGCACTGGCGGATGGCTATACGGAGACGGCCACACCGCTGTCCATGACTATACGAAATCTCTCCGCCTGTTCCGCCCACGGCTACTATCCCTACGCCGTCTACGGCAGTGAAACGCTGGAGGCAGACCGCATCGGAGACACGGGTCTGCCCCCGGCAGAGAGCCTGTATTATCTGAAAGGCAGCGTCCCGGACTGGTACCAGATCCAGCGGAACCTCTCCACGGCCCAGGGCCGGGAGAACATCGAGACCTATCTATCCAAGGAGCAGGCATACGCCGACTATCTCCGGGCCATCGACCTGCAAATGACTCAGGACAGCTGGGCCGTCCTCCGGCGGCAGCTGAAGCTGGACACCCAGGCCCGGACCATTGGCGACATCCGCACCATTATCTTTGACTATCTACGGGAAGCCATGACCTACGATGAGACTGCCCGGACCATGAACGGCAGCGGTGACTTCCTGCAATATACGCTGGAACGCAGCGGACACGGTTACAGCGTCCATTACGCCACGGCAGCGGTGCTGATGCTGCGCTACATGGGCGTTCCGGCCCGCTATGTGGAGGGGTATTACCTCTCGGCAGAGGATGCCGCCCGCTACAAGGCCGGTGAGACCATTACCCTGACGGAGGAAAACGCCCACGCCTGGGCGGAATACTATGTCAGCGGTGTCGGCTTTGTGCCGTTCGAGGTGACTCCCGGCTACATAGACGATGAAGAGCTGTCCCTGGGCGGCGACAGCCCGGACGAGAACACCTACGAGAACAACACCCAGCAATTTGTAGAGGTGGAGCAGCCGGAGGAGGTCAGCGAGCACAAGCAGGACCGCTTTACCTTCTCGCTGAATGCCCATTACCTGCTGCTTCTTCCGCTGCTGCTGATCCTGCTGCTGGCCGGATGTATTTTCCATCGCCGCAGGGTGTTTCGGAAGAAGCTGGCCGCTATCGACGCCGCAGACGACCGGGAGGCCATTGCCATGCGCTTTGGCTATGCCGTTTGCCTGCTGCGCCACAGCACGGTCCGGCCCCCGGAGGGTGCGGCAGAAGCCGCAGAACTGAATCAAAAGGCGCTGTTCAGCACCCAGGATATAACCCCGCAGCAGCGCAAGCAGGTTGACTCATTTGCCGTGCGTGTACTGGATGCCTGCAAGGGCAGCTGGACACCGTGGGAGAGAATACGGTACCGGCTCTGGAACTGCCTGTACTGAGAAATTAAAGGAGGATGGAAAATGCACAAAAGAGTAATGGCTCTGCTTCTGAGTCTGGTGCTTCTGGTTTCTGCCATCATGCCGACCACGGCAATGGCCGCAGAGGACGAGGGCGGCAGCTTCGTGTTCGTTGCCATGAACGCCAACAGCACCATCGTGGAGCCGACCCGTATCCAGTATAAATCTGGACAAACCATTCAACAGGCGCTGGCTGATTCAGATATTGAATTTGTCGGCCTGGAGCAGGGATTCATTTATGAGATCAACGGCGTTTCCGCCAACTATCTGCTCTATTATGACAAAGGCGGCTACAAGCTGGACGCTCCGGCTTCTTCCATTAAGGCCCTTTGCTTCCACGTATCTTCGACGTATTCGGATGATGCCATCCAGCTGATCCTCCAGATGGCGGATTACCTGGACATGACCAACCATGTGCAGAATTATCCGGCAGCGGCCAGTGCCTACGCAGCGGCGCTGAAGGGCCTGCGGACGGCAACTGCCGACTCGACAGGACCATTGCTGAAAAACCTGAAAGACGCCATTGCCGAATATGCGGCCCTTCTGGACGGGACCAAATACACCGTCTCCGCCACAGCAACCCAAAACGGCAATGCGGTGGAGGCACCGATCCTCTCCCTTACGGATGTCTATGGCAATGTTACCACCGGCACCGGCAGCGTCCAAGTCATCGCCGGCGACTATAAGTTCTGTGTGTCCGACGGCGGATATAACCGCACAGAGGGAACGCTGACGGTCTCCGCCGACGCCCAGGTCTCTGCGACCCTGCCCTACGGCGAGTGGTTCGGCAATATCCGGCTGCTGGATGTCGATCAAGAACCCTACCGCGCTGCACAAAACCGCGCGAACCACACGGCGCAGTATTGGATCGAGGATACAGCCAATGCTCTGAGCAGCGTGTACCTGAATGTTGTGATGGGCAATGTTCCGAATACCAAGACCACCAAGCTCCGCACCATTTATACCGGCACCAACGGCAAGGATATGTCGGGCACATCCCGCAGCTGGAACAGCACAGCCACATCCCTTACTTATCTGCTGACCTCTGGCATGGAGGGCAAGACCTTCGCGCTGGAAGCACAGTATACAGGCTCGGACGGCTACACGCAGATTCAGTCCTACGATGTCACCGTGACCCGTGTGCCCACGCTGAAGGCTCTGGCAGCCACGGCGGAGGGAACCAAGCTGCCCCTGGAGTTTGCGCCCAACACCCGGGAGTACAGCCTAAAAACCGTGTCCTCCACTGTGGATATTGACGCCGCACCATTTGGTGAGGATTATACCGTCACCGGAACCGGGGCGGTGCAACTGACCGGAGACACGCAGGATCACATGATTCAGGTAACAGCGCCCAACGGGGAGCAGAGCACCTATACCCTCCACATTCAGAAGGTAGCTTCCGTACCGGTGACACTGGCTGTGCCTTCCGGAACAACGGTGCAGGTGATCAATGGAGCAGGCTCCGAGATTGCCCCGGTGGACGGGATCTATCACCTGGTCCCCGGCGAGAGCTATACCTGCATCGCCACGAAGAACACCTGGTATCATACGCAGATCACCTTCACGGCCTCCAGCGGACTGAATGTGTCCGTCCCGGAGCCTGTCACCACCGACTGGCTGACCGATCTGGCATTCTACAACGGCACCTATGCTTCCAGCCGGATCGCCTACGCCGCCGACAAGACCTTCACGGCGGCAGACCACACCTACAACTATACGGTGTCCGACTGCAACAGTTCTGTTGCCATGCAGGCCACGGCAGAAGGGACCGTGACGGCTCTGTATCAGACCCAGAGCACCGTCCCGGAGACCCATGACCTTGCACAGACGGTAACGGTCACAACGCCTGTCAGCAAAACGGGTCTTGCTCAGAGCCTGACCTACGCCGTGGCCAAGGCCGGTTACGGCCAGACGGTGACGATCCGCATTTCCAAGACAGAAAACGGCACTACCTACTATCAGGACTACGATATTCAGCTGCTGCGGCAGCTGCACCTGTCCAGCCTGACTATTGCCACAAAGGATGAGACACTGCCCTTTGTAACTCCAAAGGGCGCAACGGCCCGCTTTGATCGAGATACCACGGATTATTATGTTAAGGTAGACCGGGAGACCGCCGCTCTCTACCTCTCCGGCACCTATCCCAACAGCAGAACAGACACCGCCTGCTGCGGCGGGTACTATGCCAAGGTCAACGGCGTGCGCTATGATACGCTGGCCGGTGCGGAAGCAGTCCTGAACACAGACCTTTACAATGAGGATATTTCGGTACAGGTCTGCCATGCAGATACCGGCAGCGTCGAACGGACCTATACCGTCCATGTTCAGAAAAGTGACCCCATTCAGCTGACCATCCAAACGACCCCGGCGGATGCCACGGTGTTCCTGACCAACGATCTGAATGGCAAGCGCATCGTGGAGAAAAACGGCACCTACAGCCTGACCCCCGGTGCCAGCTATTCCTATACCACCACCTGCGCCGGTTATATTGGCCAGAAGGTGGAGCATTACACCGCCCCCGACAAGGACGGCACGCTGACCGTTACGCTGGAGAAGGCTCCGGCCAACGACACGCTCATCAACTTCGATTCTGCGTGGCCCCACTTACGCCAAAACAATGAGAATAACGGTGTGGTGGACTACAAAACGCCGGTCTATGCCAAGGATGCCGAGCTGTACTGGGCCACCTCCATTGGATCCGGCTACGATGTGAACGCCTGCGGCTGCCCCATTCTGGTGGACGGTGCTATCTACACCTACTCCGGCTCCCGCATTTACAAGGTGGATGCTATCTCCGGCGAAATTCTCATTGATAAGCCCATGGATCACAACTCCAGCTTCGCCATCAACCCGCCCACCTACGCCAACGGCATGATTTTCGTGGGCCTGTCTGACGGCACGATCCAGGCGTTCGACGCCAATACCCTGGACTCCCTGTGGATCTATCGGGACTCCATCGGCGGTCAGCCCAACAGTTCCATCGTCTATCACGACGGCTACATCTACACCGGCTTTTGGGTAGGCGAGATCAACGAAGCCCATTATGTCTGCTTGAGCGCTACAGACGAGGACCCCACGCAGATGATGGAAGAAAAGCTCCCCACTTGGTACTACACCAGCAAGGGCGGCTTCTATTGGGCCGGTGCCTATGTGTGTGACGACTTCCTGCTGATCGGCACGGATGACGGTGCTTCCGGCTACACCACCGGCAAGCCCAGCCTGCTGTCCTTTAACCCCAAGACCGGCGAACTGCTGTCCAGCTACAAGATGGACGTGACCGGCGATATCCGCAGTTCCATTACCCATTACAACGGTAAGTATTACTTCACCAGCAAGGGCGGCTACTTCTTCGAGGCCAGTGTGGATGCGAAGGGCAACATCGAATCTGTCCGCACTCTGAAGCTCTACAACTATGCAGACGATCCCGCCAATCCCGCCATGTCCACCTGCACGCCCACCATTTACAATGGACGGGCCTATATCGGCATCTCCGGCACGGCGCAGTTCGGCGCATACAGCGGACATAACCTGACGGTCATTGACATCCCCAACTGGGAGATCGCCTATACCGTGCGGACCCACGGTTATCCGCAAACCAGCGGCGTTCTGACTACGGCCTATGAGGAAGAGACCGGATGCGTCTATGTGTACTTCTTCGACAACTTTACTCCCGGTAAGCTCCGGGTGCTGGAGGACAAGCCCGGTCAGACCGAGGTATCCCTGAAAACGATGGAGACCTACACGGCCAGCGGCAAGTCGGAGACCTATACAACGCCCTACAACATCTTTACCCCCAGCGGCGCACAGGCACAATACGCCATCTGCAGCCCCATCATGGACGAGTACGGCACGATCTACTTCAAGAACGACTCCGCCTACCTGATGGCTGTGGGCAGCACCATTGAACGCATCGAGGTCACGAAGCTGCCGGATAAGACGACGTACAATGCGAAGGATACCTTTGACCCCACCGGTATGCAGGTAACGGCCTACTACGCCAACGGTAAGACCCGTGATGTGACGAAGTATGTGACCTGGTCCGAAAAGCCGCTGACGGCTGATGATACCGACTTCCAGATCACATTCCCGTATGCCATGTATCAGAACCGGGAGAACAGCGAGACCCTGGAGATGGAATACGGCGTCCACTGCGACAAGCCTATGACCACCCTGACCCTGACCATTGGGGACCAGACCGAGGTCAAATACGGTGATGTAAATGGGGATGGCATCATTGATGTCTCCGACGCCATGCTGATCTGCCAGATCTATTTGGGTAATGTTACCCCGACGGATACGCAGAAAAAAGCTGCGGATGTAAATGCCGACGGCACCATTGATGTCTCCGACGCCATGATGGTCTGCCAGTACTACTTGGGCAACATCACGAAGTTCCCAGCGGAGAAGTAACCTATAATCACTTTTCATGAGGTGTCTTATGTCGATAGAGCAACGTCCCTAAGACCCATCATAGAAATCCATATTGGAATGTAGCGCAAACTGCCCGAATGGTGCGGTTTCTGCACTTACGCTTTGAATCGGCTCTGCTATGCCTTTGGCATGGCAGAGCCGATTCTTGTCTTTGCTGCAGGAACTCTGAGGTGGTTCCCCGCTCGGTTTAGAACGGGCGTGCGCACTCACACCTTTCGGCGCAAGGAATTCCTTCCGTCTGTGTCGCTCCATACAGGCCACGGCAAATGCAGAAAATTATCTAATTTTTCTGTATTTTGTCCCATAGCAGCCGAAAACTGTGCGGCAAATAGGTGCCGTGGCCCTCCTCCCTCAATATGAAACCCAAAATTCATATTGAAACGGAGGAAAAGACTATGGATGGAAACCATCCGAAAAACAAAGGCACGCATCCACGCCGTGCAAAGGCAAAGGACAATCCCTACACGATTTACACGACTGGCTCCGATACCGGCCATCCGAAGTACATTTTGGAATTTTCAGACGGCCAGAAGCGGCCGCAGCGGCTTGAAATAGATCAGGCGCTCTACGAACTGTTTGACCAATTTGAACTGGAGGACAAGCGCTTTCTGAATGAGGTAGACCGGCATTATGAGCACATTGACCTGACCGAAGCCGAGATTGAGCATCGGGCGGCCTTCCCGAAAGAATCTCTGGAGGAAGAAATCGGCCGGGTGCTCCTCTATGAGGAATTACATAAAGCCATCGCACGGCTGCCGGATACGCAGCGGCGCAGGCTGGTACTCTATTACTTCCAGCAACTGACCTATGAGCAGATCGCAGAAATGGAGGGGTGCCGTTATCAATCGGTGCAGGAGTCCATTCTGTCGGCAATCAAAAAACTGAGAAAATTTTTCAAATAGTCCCCTGTAAAAACGAGCGCCAGTGAGGAAGAAGGTAGAGAGACAGAAACTCTCTGCCTTCTTTCCGCTTATACGGCGAGTTGGTCAAGTGTACCTTGACAATCCCATACCCATTCATCAAGTACATTCCCATAGGCGATGCGATGAGCAAAAGCTACCTTAGCGGCTGCGCCATGACCTGCCGGATGAAACAACCAGACTGCACCTAATGTTGATTTTCTGTCTGCGTTTTGTTTCTGCCGACAGTGAGCGAGAAACAGCAGCTATTATCACACGGCGGCTCCGTGTGTGGCCATGACCGCCTGTGGGGGCGATACTCCTGTCCGGCCATAAAGTCGAGCGTTGAAGCGGTTTCTGCCGTGATCCGTCGTAACAAGTGGGGGCAGCTCGGAGCGATCCTCGGAGGGGTGCAATTCCCGTGGAGCCGACAGCCATCGGCCGCTTGATGATTTCCTATGCAGGTGGGGCGTCGAGGACAAGTGACCTGCAAATAACGATTATGACTGGCCGGGTGAAAATGCTATGTTTTCTCCCGGCCTTTACTTAGCCGCAGCGAATACGGCATCCTTTACGGAAGCGGAGGTGAACCAGCGTGACCAATGAAGAACTGAACACAGCCTTATATGAAAAGATGTTTGCCGAGCAGGAGACTTATCGGGCGTGGCTGCTTGCGCAGGCATCGGAAGAAATTCTGAATCACACCTATGAATATACCGTACGGGAAGATATTTTGATGTCTCTGGAATATAACAGCCTACCCACCGCACAGGTGCGGGCCTTGCTGAAATCCCCCAGCCCCCTTGCGGACGTGTTTGCGGCGTGGGAGGACCGGGAGACAAGCTATATGGAGGAAATCTGGCAGACTGTCACAGATCGAGCCCGAGCGGAAGCACAGAAGTCCCGGAACACACAAAAGGAGCGATGAGAACGAAGTCCGGTTGGATTGCCCAATCGGACTTTTTTACATAGCCGCCGCAAACGGCAAAGAAGGAGGTTTTACATGAGCCGCACATATTTACGGGGCGAGATCTATTACGCCGACCTTGACCCCGTTGTCGGATCAGAACAAATGGGGACACGTCCCGTGCTGATTCTTCAAAACAATGTTGGGAACCATTTTGCAAGGACGGTCATCGTTGCGCCGATCACCAGCCGTATCCATGCAAAATTGAAGCTGCCTACGCACAGCTATATTGGCATGATTGGCCGGATGAAATACCCTTCGGTAGTCATGCTGGAGCAGCTGCGGACTTTGGACAAGCGCCGCATTGGCTACTATATCGGCAGACTTCCCGAAGAAAAAATGCAGGATGTGACCAGAGCGCTGTGCGTCAGCCTTGCCATCCGCCCAAATACGTCGAAAGGAATGTGATCCGCAATGGAAAAATTGTTTACCCGGAAGGAAGCTGCCGAACTGCTGGGGATCAGCATCACGACTCTGGATGCGGCAAGGAACAGCGGCCTCATCGCCTATGTGCAGTATGTTCCCAATGGCTGCGTTTTCTTTACCAGCGCCAGCCTTCAGGAATATGTGGCCAAGTGTACGCACAGAGCAAGGCCCGTGGAGAAGAAAACGACCTACCGCAATGTGCGAAAGGATAATTCGCACATTTGAAGAATTGCCGCCCATCTGGTAAAACAGAAGCAACGCAGCAATGCGTAATACTTGGAGGTGAGATAATGGCAGGAAAAAGACGTAGGATCCCGAAGTACGGCACGGTCGAAATCAAAGGGCACACCTACTATCGGACGACCATAACGGATAGTGAGGGAAAACAGCGCACCCTCTATGCCAAAACATGCGAGGAGCTTTATGACAAGGAACTGGATGCACTGTCACAGTTGGACGATGACCGGCAGCGCAGGAAATCGCCTACGGTGGCAGACTACTGCGAAAAGTGGCTGGTGATGCAGTCCGCCCATGTACGCACAACGACGCTGACAGATTATAAGTCTAAGGTGCGCCGAAACATCATCCCTTACCTCGGAGATAAGAAAATTGCAGAAGTGACTTTGGATGATATTCAGCTTGCCCTTGTGTCGGTTTCCCAAAAATCCGCCTCGGTGTATAAGTCGGTCATCGTGATCTATAAGTGCATTTTCCGTGCAGCAGAGGAAAGCCGGATCATCAAAAAGAATCCCACGGTGTATCTGTCCCCAAAGGGAGGCGGCGTACCGCAGGCGGAAAAACAGCCTTTGACAGACGAGCAAGTACAGCGGCTGTTGGATGCGGTCCGTGGATTGCCACCCTATGTCTTTATCATGCTGGGGCTATACGCCGGTTTGCGGCGGGAAGAAATTCTCGGACTGCAATGGGATTCTGTCTACTTGGACACCGAAGCGCCGTATTTGACCGTGCGCAGAGCATGGCACACGGAGCACAACCGGCCTGTCATCTCAACAGAGCTAAAAACCGATGCCGCAGAGAGAAATATTCCGCTACCGGATCATCTGGCGGCTTGCTTGAGAGAAGCAAAGGGAAATTCGACCTCCGATTTTGTTGTGGCCAATCGGGACGGTGGCCCACTCAGCTATACGCAGTTTAAGCGACTCTGGCAGTATGTTGTGACCCGGACGGCAAAGCCGAGGATCGCCCGCAAGCTGGTGGACGGGAAATATGTGAAGTATATGCTTTACCCGGAGCTGGGAGAAAAGGCCCGGAATAATGGCCATGTGGTGTACAGTCTGGACTTTGATGTAACGCCGCATTTGCTTCGACATACCTATATCACCAACTTGATCCACGCCTCCGTCGATCCTAAGACCGTGCAATATTTGGCGGGACATGAAAACAGCCGGATCACTATGGACATCTACGCCAAGGTAAAATACAATCGACCTGACGATGTGGTAAAGGCTATGACCGGCGCCTTCGCTGAATGGGATGCCTCATAAATCGAGGCGGCAACACCGCATCAAGGAAGGACGATAAAATCCATTATAGATGATGAATGGCGGTCTTGTCAGCCGCATTGAACACCTCTTATTCCGGCTAATTTAATATTCAATGTTAAATCAGCCGGAGTTCTTAGACCGGTAAATGGCTTCATAAATCAAATGCGCTAAGGGCGAGGAAAGATTTCCTCGCCCTGTTTTCATGCCGGTTTGCACCTTTGCATCCACCGATGATTTCTGATAAAACGAATACGCCAATACATAAGGCTAAGAAAGGAAGGTACTTATGGCGAAGAAGAAACAGAACATACCGGCATACGGCACCGCCGAGATCAACGGTGTCACCTATTTCCGTACCAGGATTACTGACGCCGATGGCAAACGGGTTCCCATTTACGCTTCCACCTGTGAGGAGCTATACAAAAAGGAACAGGACGCACGGCAGCAGGTACAGGACATCCTTTTTCGGAAGCAAAACCCTACCGTAGAAGATTATTGTGAAAGATGGCTGCTCATGCGTTCAGCCACGGTAACACAAGATACGCTGCGGAATTATCGCAGGGAGATGTATAAGTATATTGTCGAGCCGCTTGGGAACCTGTATCTTTCCGATGTGACGGCCGACGACATCAAGCTGGCGCTTGTTCCTGTGTCCAAAAGAGCAAAGCACACTTTTGATACCGTCAATATGCTTATTAAAAGCGTCTTTTACTCGGCAGAGCGCAGCGAGGTCATCGACTACAATCCTGCTGCTAAGATCAGCGCCAAGGGCGGTGTTCCGGGCAAATCATTGGACGCTTTAACGGATGAGCAGGTAAAGACGCTGGTAGATACAGTCAAGGGCCTTCCCCCGTATGTGTTTGTCATGCTCGGCCTGTACGCAGGTCTACGGCGTGAGGAGAGTCTTGCTCTGCAATGGGACTGTGTGTTCCTGGACACGCCGACCCCATATATTTCTGTCCGACGGGCATGGCGGGGAAGCCACCGGAAAGAGCCGGAGATCTCTACCGTATTAAAAACTCCGGCATCCAGAAGGGATATTCCCATTCCAAAGTGTTTGGTAGAGTGCCTGCGAGAGGCAAAACGATCTTCCAAATCTGCCTTTGTGATTTCAAATCGTAAGGGTGGCCCCCTTTCTGAGGGCGAATTTGTGGGAGTTTGGTACCATGTTAAGAACCACACCGCAGGAGAGAAAATCAGCTACAAGTATGTGAATGGGGAACACATCCGTTATACGACCTGCCCCGTTCTCGGAAGCCATCGGAAAGGCTCCCCGAACCATGTGTATAGTCTGGACTTCCATGTGACCCCGCACCAACTCCGACACACTTACATTACGAACCTTTTATACATGGGCGTAGACCCCAAAACCGTACAATATCTCGCTGGGCATAAGAATAGTAAAACAACGATGGACATTTATGCAAAAATCAAGTATAATAAGCCCCAAGAACTTCTCCCTGTCGTAAACGCTGCGTTACGGCCTGTCGCAATGTCTTGAAAGTACCCGTTTTTAACGATACTTTCTGTTAATGTACGGGCTAAGTCCAGTTGCGACATCCTCAAAAGTGTTGGAATATCAAGAGAAATTGGGATTTTTTTAGCCCTAGTACGGCCTCAAAGCCGCTCGTCGCGCACCTCAGTTCAGCAAGCGCTGAGTTTACGAAGAGACTGCTTCCAAAGCCTTGGAGCGTCAAGGCTGCATAGGACAGGCAGCAAGCCTGCCTCCCATTGGAACAAAAAACGGCGTGACCGCATGGTCACGCCGTTTTTCTGTGTTCTGCTTTACGCCGCCGGGACGGCCTTGGCCACGCTGTAAGCCTGCAGGATGCTGCCCTCGCCCTCGGCATACTTCACCGTCACCGTGTCGCCCACGTTGAGGATCACGGCCTCCGGAGCCTCGGCGGCGGAGATGGTGTAGTACACCGTGCCGTCGGAGAGCTGGAGGTAGTACCAGGTGTTGCCGTCCATAACGGCGCTGCGGAGGTCAGCGATGACGCCGGTGACCTCCCCCTGATCCGAAGCGGAGGGTTCCGTATCCGCCGGGTCAATGAGGTTATACCGGGCCAGCATCTGGCGATAGTTGCTCTCGCATTCCGCCACGCTGCCGCCGGTGGCCACGATCTGGTACTGGCTGACGTTGACCATGGCGTACATCTTCACCAGACCGGCGGCGTCCTTCAGCGCCATGAAGTAGCTGGGCTGATCTGCGATGTTCAGCAGCAGAGGGAAGGTGGCGGTGTAGTTCATCTGCTGCACCTGCCCCCGTGCCGAATCCATGGCGGAGTACTCCTCGGCGCCGGCCACGGAGTAAAAACGTGTCTCCTTGGTGCGCTGGTTGGAGAGGATGAAGCCGATGTTGGACTGATCCGACACCACCGACGTGATGCCGGTGTACATATACACGTCGTCTCCGATGGCGATGTAGTTATAGCCATCGGTGGTAACGGTGACATCCCGCTGGCCGAACAGGGAGTTGATGAAGCCGTGGATATAGGTGCCGTGGTAGTCGTACTGCTGGACGATGAGATCCGCCGTGTAGACGTGATCCACCCAGTCCGGCACATCCTTGGCGTCATAGTACTGATGCTCACCGGTGACGGCGTTCACCAGCACGGCCCCGTCGATGTCCGTGCCGCCAAAGAGTCCGATGGTTTTTCGGATCCGGGGGCAGACCCAATAGGGATTGCCGTCCTCGTCGATCTCGAAGGCCGGCTTGTCAAAGATATAGGTGGGGTAGTGGAACTGCAGATAGCGACAGAGGTTGCGGCCGAAGTGCTCGGCGGTGGTGTAGCGGATGCCCTGCTCCAGACGCACCACCTCCACATTCTGGGTCACCATGTCGATGATGAGATAGGCGGGCAGACCCCGGGAGCGGTTGTTAAACCACTTGATCCAGTCCCCGTACCGCAGGGGCGTCACCCGCACCGGGCGGCCCTTGTAGTTGATTTGAGTGTACTCCTCTGCCACCTCGAACTGGGACACCATGTCCGACAGCTCACCCAGCTTGCGGTTGCCCAGCTTCTCGGCGGAGTCCTTGTCCAGCATGGGGATCTGGTCATAGCTGATCTCCTCCACCTCGGTGGCGAAGTCGCCGGTCTCCACTGTCAGCAGATCCCGGTAGGCCCCGGCCCGGATCACCTGCCAGCCCACGATACCACCCACGATGGCCACGGCCACCAGCGCCACGGCGATTATCATGGGGATGCGGCACTGCTTCTTCACGAAGCCGAAGTAGCCCTTGGCCCCGCTGCCCTGAAACCCGGAGGTCAGCACGGCGCAGCCGCAGTACACAGCGCAGCACAGCAGCATGAAGAGATAGAACTCCTCCGCCTGCAAATTGATGGGCGGCAGCACCACATAGAAGTACACCGCCGCAAAGATCAGCGTCACCGCCAGATTGACGAGGGTGCGGCTCAGGGGCGTGCCGATGGCCTTGTGCTCCTTGTTGGGCCGTGGAGGCCGCTTCCCGAAGGGACTCTGCCTGCCGCCGAAGCCCTGAAAATTGGGGTCGTTCCAGTTGGTGTTCATAAATGCTCCTTTCGGGAAACAGGCTGCGGCCGGTCTCCTCTGTCATATTCTGCAACTACTTGTAATATTATAAGAAAAATATACGAATCGTATTCATCAAACCACCTGAAACAGATAGAATTTCAGGTAATTGGTCTCCTCCACGCCCCACAGAATGGGGTGGTCGCAGCACTGCTGCCGGGCCTCGATCTGCCGCAGCTGCACCCCGGCATCCTTGGCCGCCGAGCGCAGCATTTTCAAAAACAGCTCCTCCGTGGCGAAGTGGCTGCAAGAGCAGGTGGCCAGATAGCCGCCCCGTGGCAGGAGCCGCATGGCCCGGTAGTTGATCTCCTTATAGCCGGTCATGGCCCGCTGGGTGGTCTTGCGGCTCTTGGTGAAGGCCGGAGGATCCAGAATGATGAAGTCGTACCGCTTGGGCTGCTGCTCCAGTTGGGGAAGTAGGTCGAACACATTGGCCGCCACGCACTCCATCACGTCGGAAAGTCCGTTGCGCCGGGCGTTTTCTCTGGCACATTCCACGGCGAACTCCGACACGTCCACCGCCGTGACGTGCTTGGCTCCGCCCCGTGCAGCGTTCAGGGCAAAGGAGCCGGTGTGGGTGAAGCAGTCCAGCACCGTCCGGCCACGGGCCAGCTTGGCCACCGCCTGCCGGTTGTACTTCTGATCCAGAAAGAAGCCGGTTTTTTGCCCGTTTTCAAAGTCCACGGTGTAGCGGATGCCATTTTCAACAATATCCACCGCTGTAAAGTCCGGAGCCTTTTCACCGTCCACAGGATGCCAGCCCTTGCCCTGCTCCATGCCCTCCAGCTCACGGATGGCCACGTCGTTGCGCTCATATACACCCACCACGTCCTGTCCGTCGGAGCGCAGCACCTCCAGCAGCAGGGAGAACAGCTCCTCCTTGATGAGCTCCATGCCCAGACACAGTACCTGCGTCACCAGCACACTCTCGAACCGGTCCACCGTCAGACCGGGGAAGCCGTCGGCCTCCCCGAAGATCATCCGGCAGCAGCGGCTATCCTCCGGCCCCATGACGGTCTTGCGATAGTCCCATGCGTACTGGATGCGCCGCCGCCAGAAGGCCCGGTCGAACTGGTCGTTGGGGTTCCGGGACAGCACCCGTACCCGGATGCGGGAGCGGCTGTTGAAAAAGCCGCAGCCCAACCAACTGCCCCGGCGGCTGATGACGTCCACCAGCTGTCCGTCGGACACGGGGCCGCTGAGTCCCGTGACCTCCCCCTCATAGACCCATGGGTGTCCGCCCACCAGAGCGGCCTCCCCCTTGGGGGTGATGGTGATCTGCGGATAGGGACGCTGCGCTTTCATAGCGGCCACCTGCTTTCTGTCAAGGTTTCTTCATTATATCACAGCTTTCTGCCTCCGTAAACACCGCCTCCCACGGAAAAATCCGCCGGATTCCATTTCCCGACAGCTTTTCCCGCCGCCGGTGGCTACAATAGGGGAAAAAGGAGGGCTTGTCCATGAAGTTTCACCTCCCGCTGCCCGGCAGACGGCTCCGCCGTATCCTGACGCTGCTGGGGCAGGCGACGCTCTGCTGCGTCCTCACCGCTGCCCGGCTGGGAGGACTGTACGCCCCCTTCAGTCTGGCGGCG
>ERZ857521.1880-NODE-1880-length-22545-cov-5.208048_pt1 | contig 22545 bp, 12 predicted proteins | sample MGYA00519701_ERZ857521 | MGnify/ENA primary metagenome ERZ857521 (study PRJEB31778, sample SAMEA3449346) | human gut metagenome | biome: human gut; feature: human-associated habitat; material: faeces | place: United Kingdom | collected 2010/2012 ...
GAGAAGGACAACCCGATGATCGCCCGCATCCGCGAGGCCGATCCGGCTCTCTACGAGGAGATGTGCCGTGTGGGCCGCCGCAACATCGCCATGCTGACGATTGCCCCGACGGGAACCACGTCGCTCATGTCGCAGACCACTTCGGGTATCGAACCCGTTTTCCGCACGGTTTACAAGCGCCGCCGGAAGATCAACCCCTCGGACCACGACACGCACGTCGATTTCGTGGACGAGACGGGCGAGAAGTTCCAGGAGTACAACGTCTACCACCACAACTTCGTCAAGTGGCTCGAGGCCAACGGCTATGACACCTCGCGTCTGGCGACGATCTCCGATGCCGAGCTGGACCAGTGGATCAAGGCTTCGCCCTATTACGGTGCGACGGCCAACGACATCGACTGGGTCGCCAAGGTCAAGATGCAGGGCGCGATCCAGAAGTGGGTGGACCACTCGATCTCGGTGACGGTGAACCTGCCTCACGATGTTTCGGAGGCGCTCGTGGCCGATGTCTACCGGACGGCCTGGGAGTGCGGCTGCAAGGGTGTGACGGTCTACCGCGACGGCTGCCGCGACGGTGTGCTGCTCGAGAAGGGACAGAAAAAGAAGAAGTGCGAACCGCACGACGGACAGGTGCCCAAGCGTCCGCGGTCGATTCCGGCCGACATCGTGCGTTTCAAGAACGGTTCGGAGGACTGGATCGCCTTTGTCGGTCTGCAGGACGGCCGCCCCTACGAGGTCTTCACCGGTAAGATCGAGGAGGACGCCATGTATATCCCCCGCAAGATCGACAAGGGCTATATTATAAAGGTACGCGAAGAGGACGGCACCAAACGCTACGACTTCCAGTATACCGACCGTTACGGCTATACGAATACCATCGGCGGGATCTCACGTCTGTTCGACGAGGAGTTCTGGAACTACGCCAAACTGATCTCGGGTGTCCTGCGCCATGGCATGCCGATCGAGAAGACCGTCTCGCTGATCGAATCGCTCCACCTGAACAGCGAGTCGATCAACACGTGGAAGACGGGCGTCTGCCGCGCCCTGAAGCAGTATATCGTCGACGGCACCAAGTCCAAGGGCAAGTGCCCGAGCTGCGGACAGGAGAATATGGCCTACCAGAACGGCTGTCTTACGTGCATGTCGTGCGGTTATTCGAAGTGCGGTTGATTCCGTAAGGATTTAATCCTGAGCTTAAAAGGCTGGAAACGTATGTTTCCAGCCTTTTTTGTGCGGTTTCGGCGCTGTTTTTGTGCTATGGCCTGTCAATTAACGGTTTCGGGAAAAGAGAAACTTTATTATTGGGATTAAATATTATTGACCATGAAAAAACTTATTCTATTGTTGGCAGCCGTGGCATTGGCTACGTCTGTGCGGGCGCAGGATACGCCCAAAAAACCGAGCTTTGCCGGTTTCGTGTCGAACGGTTTCTGGGATAACTGGGAAATTACGGTGGGAGGCGGTGCCGGTACGGCCCTTTCCAACGGTACTAACCAGGGTAGTTTCGGCGACCGTATCAATTTCGAGGCCAACTTCGGCCTTACCAAATGGTTCCATCCGGTGACCGGTATGCGCCTCCAGCTGCAGGGCGGCCGGTTCGCCAATTTCGACGATGTGCTGGGCAAGGCGAAATGGCCCTATTTGTTCGTGCATGCCGATTTCATGCTCAACTTCTCCAACTGGGCAGGGGGTTACCGTGAAGACCGAGCCTACTATGCCGTGCCGTTCGCCGGTTTCGGATATATGGCCTCGAACTTCACCGACAAGAGCCACGAGAACAACGGTTCGGGTACGCACCAGTCGTTCGCGTTCACTTTGGGCTGGCTCAACAAGTTCCGCATTTCGCCGTCGTTCGATTTCAATATCGAACTCAAAGGGCTGATAGCGCCTTCGCGGGTCAGCCCCGTTGCGATGGACGGCTCCTACCTGTTCGGCTTCAGCGCTACGGCAGGTTTCACCTACCGCTTTAACAAGCGCGGCTGGCAGCGCGGTGTTGCGGGCTATACCGTTGCGGACATCCAGGCTTTCCAGGACGCCGTAGCCGCCAGCATGGCCGCTGCCGCCGCCATGGAGGTCGAGAATGCCCAGCTGGCACAGCAGCTTGCCGCCTCGCAGGCCGAGCTCGCCGCCACGGCCGATGCCGCAGCTGCGGCAGCTACTGCCGCCGCGGCCGCTACCGTCGTTGCCGCCGAGGAGCAGGTTGCAGCCGATACTTCGATCATCCTCTTCGATTACAGCATGTCGTGGCTGACCCCGCAGGAGAAGACCCGCCTCGAGCTGGTGGCCGAGAAGATCAAGAACGGCCCGCAGGACATGGTTTACCAGATCGTGGGCCATGCCGACCAGCAGACGGGAACCAAGGCCGGAAACAAGCGCGTCGCCGAGCACCGTGCCAAGCGGGTATTCGACTTCCTCGTATCGAAGGGCGTCAACCCCAAGCAGCTGAATTACGAGGGCAAGGGCAACTCGCCCGATCCGTTCAAGAAGGTTCAGGCCGCCAACCGTGCCGCGATCATCCAGTAATCGGGAGCGAGGCTACGGGCTTCCCCCGAAGTCGAAAAGAAAAAGGTGCAGGATTGTCCTGCACCTTTTTTTGTCCTGATTTCCGGGGCTGCTGTTTTCGGGGCTTCGCCTGTCGTGGCCGGGGGGCTTGGCCGGAGATTTGCCCGCGGCGTCCGGCTCCCTGTTTTCGGCAGCCCTGACTTTGAGGGTACTGATTCGGTGAGCCTGTTTCCGGTGAGCCCTGATTTCAGCAACCCTGTTTCCGACAGCGCTGTTTCCTGCGGCCCTAATTCGGTGCGCAGCCCTCGGCAACTCTGTTTTCGGCAGCCCAGTTTTCTGTGGCCCTGTTTTGCACCCTGTTTCCTGCGGCCCGGAGTTCGGCGACCCGGTTTTCGACCGCCCGTCTTGCGGCAGCCCTGTGTTTGCCGGGCGGTGGCGGCGGTGTGTTTTACCGGATGATCACGGCATTGACCAGCCGCACGCCCGAGCGGCGGTTGATCTCCTCCTTGAGCGCCTCGCGCTGGTAGAAAAGCTCCGAGCGGAGCACGCTCGACTGGATGCGGGCATAGAGGATGTGGTTTTCGATTTTCAGCTCGGTCGTAACCTCCGCGGCGCGGTCGCCCACGATCTCGCGCCAGGTGTCGGGCAGTTTTCCTTCGGCGACTTTCGCCGCAACATAGGGGCGTTTGAAAAACTCCTCCAGCAGGTCGCCCATCAGCATGGTCTTCGTCCGTCTCATGGCCGTCCTCCTTCCGATGCTGCATCCCCGGGGCGTGCCCCGTTGCCGTCGGGTTCTGCTGCCGGTTCTTCGGCAGGCTCCGGTGCCGGGACTGGTTCCGAAGGCCGCCGCGCGGGTTCTCCCGCCGGCAATTCCCCGGTTTGCCCTTCCGTCCGTTCCGCGGCCGCAGACCCGGTTTGTCCCTGTGTCTTATCCTCCTCCGGTTCCGCGGCCTTGTCCGTTGCCGCATTCCCGGGCTGGTTCCCGGCCGATCCTTTGTCCGGGTCAGCCGCGGCAGCCGTTGCCGTTGCATTCCCCTGCGTCACCGCCCCGTTCCCGACCGTGAAAAGCGCATATTCGCCGCCCGCCTTGTCGAGGATCGTACGCAGCCGTGTGGGGTTGCAGTCGGTAATCATGATCTGCCCGAACGAATCTTCGGACACGAGGCGGATCAACTGCTCCACGCGCCCGGCGTCGAGCTTGTCGAAGAGGTCGTCCAGCAGCAGGATCGGTTTTTCGCCCTTTTCCCGGGCGACGATGGTGTATTGCGCCAGTTTGAGGGCTATCAGGAACGATTTCTGCTGCCCCTGCGACCCGTATTTGCGCAGGGGGTAGCCGCCGATTTTCAGCACCAGGTCGTCGCGGTGGATGCCTGCCGTGGTGAATTCGTTGGCGAGGTCTTTCTGCCGTGCCGCGAGGAGCAGTTCGTCGAACGGCCGGTCGTTCAGCTCCGACTTGTAGTGCAGTTCGACCTGCTCGCGGTCGCCCGAGAGGGTGCGGTAATAGTCCGCGACGACGGGTTGCAGCCGTTGCGTGAACTCCCGCCGCAGGGCGTGTATCCGGTTGCCCTGCTCGACGAGTTGCATGTCGTAAATGCGGAGCATCGTTTCGTCGGGCATGTTCTTGAGCAGGCGGTTGCGTTCGGCCAGCACGCCGTTGTAACGCATTACGGCGGCCAGGTAGGTGCGGTCGAGCTGCGAGATGAAGCCGTTGAGGTAGCGGCGGCGTTCGTCCGCGGCGTCGCTGATGAGCGCACTGTCGGCCGGCGACACGATCACGGCCGGAATCAGCCCCACGTGATCCGACAGCCGTTCGTATTCCTTCCCGTTGCGTTTGAGCACCTTGCCGCCCTTGCGCGAGAACGAGCACACGACGCTCTCCGTCTTGCCCGCATCGGTGAGGTACTGTCCTTCGGCGAGGAAGAAATCCGCGCCGTGGCGGACGCTCTGCCCGTCGGTCATCGCCAGCGACGACTTGCACATCGAAAGGTAATAAACCGCGTCGATGATGTTGGTCTTGCCCGCCCCGTTGTCACCCACCAGACAGTTGATGCCGGGGCACAGGGCGAGTTCCTCCTGTGCGATATTCTTGAAGTTGAGCAGCGATATTTTCTTCAGATACATGGTTCAAAGATAGTGCAAGCCGAGCGCAATGCCAAATTTATTTGGGCATTGCCAAGGCGCCGCCTGTGTTCTGTAAAGATAGTGCAAGCCGGGCGCAATGCCAAATTTATTTGCGCATTGCCGGGGCGCCGCCCGCATTCTGTGAAGGTCGTGCCGGTCGTGTGCGATGCCTGATTTATCCGGGCAATGCGGTGCCGCATCTGTCCGATGCTGCAAAAAAACGGGATGCGGCATTGTACATTGTGAATAGTTTTGTATCTTTGCTGCCTAACGTACGGAATTATAAACTAAACAAGATAGATTTTTATGGCAAAACAGCATGTCGCCGAGCAGGAAACCCTCGGCGAAGCAATGAACAAAACTGAGTTTTTCTTCGAGAAGAACGGCCGCATGTTGTCGTATGTTTTCCTCGGCTTGCTGGTGCTCGCAGCCCTCGTTTTCGGCTACCGCGCACTGGTCGTGTCGCCGCGTGCCGAGAAGGCCGCCGAGATGATCGCCGAGGCGCAGTACCGTTTCGAGGATCAGAATGCGGACTATGCGCTGGCACTCGAAGGCGATGCCAACGGCGCCGGCTTCCTCGAGGTGATCGAGAAGTACGGCTCGACCCCTTCGGGCAATCTTGCCAAACACTACGCCGGCATCTGCTACCTGAAGGCCGGCGACCTGGAGAATGCCGCCGAATTCCTGGCCAGGTATTCGCCCGTGAAGGGTATCCCGGGTGCGCTGATCAACGCCCAGAACTACGGGTTGCAGGGTGACATCGCCGTCGAGCGAAAGGACTACGCCAAGGCCGTGAAATTCTACGACAAAGCTGTTGCGGCTGCCGACAACAACCTCACCGCTCCGATGTACCTCCGCAAAGCCGGTCTGGCCGAGCAGGCCCAGGGCAACGGCGCGAAAGCGGCCGCATACTACGAGCGGATACTGACTTCGTACCCTGCGTCGATGGACGCGCGCGACGCGGAGAAACTTCTCGGCAGCATAAAATAACCGGGGACTATGGCGACCAAGAATCATAACCTTTCCCAATTCGATTCACCCCTGCCTTCGGCCGCCGAGATGCGGTTCGGTATCGTTGTGGCCGAGTGGAACCGCGAGGTCACCGAAGCCCTTCTCGAAGGCGCCGTGCGCACGTTGCGTGCCGCCGGATGCCCCGACCTGAACATCCAGATCAAATATGTCCCCGGGACGTTCGAACTGGCGCTCGGCGCACAGTTTTTCGCCGAATATACCGATGTCGACGCGGTGATCGCGCTCGGGTGTGTCATCCAGGGCGATACGCGCCATTTCGATTTCATTTGCCAGGGCGTGACGCAGGGTATCACCCAGCTGCAGATCCAGTGGAACATGCCGATCGCATTCGGTGTGCTGACCGTCAACGACATGCAGCAGGCGCTCGACCGCTGCGGCGGCCGCCACGGCAACAAGGGCGATGAAGCGGCTGCGACAGCCATCAACATGGTCAAGTTGCAGATCGACATGGAAGCCGCTTCCCCCGACCACGAACCCGACCGGCGGAACATCAACTGACGAACTTTGATACAGACATTTAAGGGAGCCCTCGCACGGCTCCCTTTTTTGCGGCTTTTCCGGTGGTGCGTATCGCTATCGTTTGCGCCCGTGAGCCGTGAACTGCAAATCATGAACTGTGCGCTGTGAATTGTAGACTGTGCGCCGTGTGCTGAGAGACGGTGAGCCTCGTACCGTGAACCGCGTGTGTCCAGCGCCGTACGCTGTGCGCGTTGAACTCGTGTGCCCGTTTCCGTGCCCGTGCATCCCTTCCTGCTGCCTGACATGCCCCGGGTTGCCGCGCATGGCATGGACGGATGGGGATGCGCTTTGGGCCTGATGGGCCCGGCCTTCGGCAATGGGCGCCCGGGGCCGGAATAAAAGGACAGGGAGGCCAGAAGGCCTCCCTGTACCGTGTGGAGATTGCCCGGTGTTATTCGACAACCTGAATGACCGGACTGTCATTGTACCCGTTATCGGCGGAACTTGCCCAGCGGATCGTACCGCCGTTGGGTTCCGTGCCGCCCGTGGTATTGGCTTCGCAATAGAACCGGATCTTGACGCTGCCGTCGCTAATGCCGCGTGCGAAGGTCATCGTCACGTCGATCTGCATGTTGGCCGTCGGTACCAGATGCGTGTAGGTGATCTGTTCCCCGTTGACGGTTGCGGTCTGCGTGTCGGTCGCCGGTTTCCAGCTCGTACCGTCCATATATTGCAGGCTCCAGTACTTCTGTCCGGTGCCGGAGATACGTGTGAGACCCGTAAAACGAACCTTCGTTCCCGACTTGAAGTTCTTGACCGGAACTTCGAATAACCAGTAGTCGCCCTTCCATGCTCCCGTGACGTAGGGTTGTCCCGTGCCGCCGATCATGCGCGTGCTGTTGGGGTGCAGGCTGCCGTCGGAGTTGAAGGTGTGGAAGTAGGAGATATAACCTACGCCCGACGAGGCCATGAGCTTGTTGTTCTGCTCGAACTGCTCTTTCGGAACCGTGTAGTCCGTGCCCGAGGCACCGTTGAAGAACCACTTTACCGGAGCGTCCAGACCTTCCAGCGGCCCGCCTTCCGCCAGGCTTTCCTGTGTCACGAAGATCTCCTTGACGGCTTTGGTGCCGAGCACCTCGTCCGAGATGATCGAGAACGAAGCGGAGCGTTCGTCGAGCGAAAGGTTGCTGGTCGCTTTCACCGTCATGACATACTCCTTGTCCGCTTCGCCGGCCGAGGGCGTGACCTCGATCCATGCGTTCTCGGCAACCGAAATCGTCCAGTCCCAGTTGGATTTCACCTTGAAGGTGAATGCATTGGGCTGGTAGGCCGGGAACGGGGGCAGTGCCAGGTCGTCGCCGATGTCCTCGCTCGTAATCTCGATCTGCGGCGTGATGTCCTGCAGGATGTTCAGGTCGGCTTTGATGTCCTTGTACTGGCCGCTGCCCTTGAAGGCGATGCTGAAATCACGGCTCAGGGATGCCGGCTGCTCGGGATACTCCTCGATGTCGAGCGTGAAAGTCCCGTTGCCCGTCTCGGTGAAGGTTGCCCATTCGGCTTTTTCGGGTTCGTAGAACGGCGTCACGTTCGACGCGACCTTGATGTCGTAATGGGCGGCATAGCGTCCCGCTACGATCTCGTTCGTCTCGATGTTGTTGACGACGAACCTGATGTAAGGTTCGTTGGCGCTCTGGTTGACGACGAGGGTCGTTTCGGTCTGCCTGCCGTCCGCATAGCGGAATACGACCGTCGCCGAACGCGGGGTGTTGGCATCGTTGTCCTCCAGGCAGAAGCGTACCTTGCCGTCGCCCTGGCCTGTCTTGGGGTAGAATTTGATCCAGTCTCCGTCCGTGGAGTTGCATTCGACACTCCAGTTGCAGTTCGAACGGATGTCGTAACGGATCAGTTCGAGCGTGGCGTCGCCGATGATGGCCTCGGCGTCGAAACCCAGGTCGGAGGAGGCGGTCACCAGCTTGCTCGATACGACGGTATTCTCCAGCCGGAAGTAGGGGCTGCCGCCCTCCGTGTCGTCGTCGCTGCACGAGACGAAGGCCGCCGGGATCAGGAGCAGCGCCGACATGGCCAGGCCCCTCATGTTGCGGAATATGTTTTTCGCGTTCATAGTGCGTTCGTTTTTAGGTTATAGGTTCTCTTCGGCGATGACATTCTTGCGGAACGAGTGTTCCCACGGCTGCCCGGCATCTTTGGCGACGGCCTGGCCGCTCCACCATATCGGGAAGACCATGGTGTTGTCGTTGATGGTACCGCCCTGTGCCTCGAATGCGGCCGTATAGTTCGCACGGTTGTTGGCGATCGCGATCGACGGATAGGGATAGCGGGCGATGAACTTTCCGCCCGTGGCGTTCAGCTCGATCGTTCCCATACCGGTTTTGCACTCGGGATACCCCGTGCGGCGCATTTCGTGGTACATCTGGAAGCCGATGACCCAGAACAGCGAGAGCCATTTCTGCTCGGCGAGGCGCTGCTGGGTATTGTTCCATTTTACCTGGTCGCTCGCCAGCAGTGCGGCGATGTTCTTCTGCGTGATGGCTACGGTCTTGAGTTCGATCTTGTTCGACGCGTTGAGTTCGGGGTAGGAAGCGTAAATGCCGTATTCGCCCCATTTCTGGCACGACGCGGTGATCGCCGCTTCGTAATACTCCTTGGCGGAGCCCGATATCCAGCCGTTCATCGCTGCTTCGGCCTTGATGAAGAGCAGCTCGTCGTAGTCGAGCATGTGGTTGGGGCGCGTGTCGCCCACCAGCGTTTCGTAATGCAGGTAGGGTTCGCGTTCGCTGATGGAGGTGATGCCGTTGTAGTTGATCGTACAGCCCGAGACGGCGCCGATCATTTCGCGGATCACATCGGGCTCGGTCGCACTGGGATACTGGATGTAGCGGGGCTTGATCCAGATGCGCAGGCGCGGGTCGACGAAGCCGTCCGAAGCGTCGTAGAGCAGGTCGAGCAGCTGTGCGGCGATGTGGTGGTCGCTCGACAGGCTCTTGTCGTCGGGGAACGAACTGGAGTTGAAATAGGTCTTGTAATACTCCGCGCTGCCGGAGAACTTCACGGTGGCGTTGTCGTCGTTCGACTCGAAGACGGGGTATTTGCCCGGGTTGGAGATGATCTGGTTGATCTGCTCGCCGACCGTGGGGGTGAAGGCGTTGTTACGGCCGCTCACGCGCATCAGCAGACGCAGGCGCAGCGTGTTGGTGAATTTCTGCCACTTGGCGATGTCGCCGCCGTAGATGCCGTCCTTGGTGGGGTCGTCCAGCCCCAGGCTGACGTTGTAGAGCGAGTTGGCCAGCTCGAGTTCCTCCAGCATGGCCGTATAGACCTCCTGCTGCGAGTCGATATGCGGGGTGTTGATGCCCTCGCCGCCCTTGAGCGCCTCGCGGTAGGCGATCGAACCGAACATGTCGGTGAGGATCGACATGTTATAGACCTTCAGCGTCAGACCGATGGCCTGGAAGTTGGGCTGGTTCTGCGCCACGGCCAGGTCGTACATGTGCTTGGCATTGCCGGCCCATTTGTACCCGAGGTTCCAGATGGCCTTGAAATTGCCGTCGGCAAGGTTGTAGCAGTGTTCGCGGCGCGGTGTCGACTTGGCCACGGTGACCTGCGAAATCTCGTTGGCGATGCTCAGCATGTAGGACGAATAGCTGTTCGTGGAGCTGTAAATCAGCGGTTCGAGCAGCGCGATGGGGGCTACCGACCCTTCCGATTGTTTGTTCGGATTGGTGTTGTAATCCTCGAAATCGTTCGTACATGCGCCCGATGCGGCGAGCAGCGCGAGTATCAGGATATATTTTGCGTATTTCATGGCGTTCGCAGTTTTAGAACTGAAGTTTGATGTTGATACCGTAGGTACGCGTCATCGGGAAGGTGACGGTTTCGATACCGGGGTAAATGTTCGTACCGTTGACCAGACCTGCCGCCTCGGGGTCGAACTGCGGCCAGTCGGTGATGCAGAAGAGGTTGGTGGCGAAGAACCCGATCGACGCGCCCTGCAGGAAACGGGTCTTGGCCATCAGGTGCTTCGGCAGCTGGTAGTCGATGCGCAGCTCCTTGAACTTGAGGAAGTCGGTGCTGAACGTGTTTTCACGGCCGTTGTCGCGCACCCATTTGTAGGACTGGTAGTAGGTGTAGATGTTCTCCGTGACGGCGGTGTTCTTCTGGTAGGAAACCGTGCCGTCGCCGTTGTCCACGGCGTTGACGCCCTGCAGAACCAGGCCGTCGTCACGTCCGGCGAGCGAGTTCTTCAGTTTGCCCTGGTACGAGAGTGCGAAGTTGGTCACCGAGTAGGCCACGCCGCCGACCTGCGCCGTGAACTGCGCGCTCAGCGAGAGGTTCTTGTAGCGGAACGTCGTGCCGAAGCCTGCCTTCCAGTCGGGGATTACGCTGCCCAGGTGCTCGAACTTCTTGGAGTCGGTCTCCTTGGTCAGCAGCGGGTAGCCGGTCTTGGCGTTGATGATCTGCATGCCCGAGCAGTCGACCTGGTTGCCGTTTTCGTCCGTGTAGGTCGAACCCTCCGGCGCGTACTCGTAGTGGCTGGCCGAATAGAGCTGGTGCATGGACTTGCCCACGTACGAGTAGACGAATATACGGCTGCCGATGGTCGTCGAGGTCGAGGTCTGCAACGGCGTTGCGGGATCCCATCCGTTCTGCAGCTCGTTGAGTTTGTTCTTGTTGAGCGACCAGTTGCCGTTGATCTCCCAGTTGATGTCCTTCGTGCGGACGGGAACCATGCGGAACGTGACCTCGACACCCTTGTTGGTAATCAGGCCGGCGTTCATCTTGCGGGACGTACTGCCGGTTTCGGCGCTCGTTTCGGCGCTGATGATCTGGTTGCGGGTGCTGGTCTTGTAGAGCGCCACGTCGACATTGAGCCGGTTGCCCAGGAACTTGGTTTCCAGGCCGACTTCCCAGCTGCTGGTCTTTTCCGGGAGGATGTACGGGTAGTTGCTGGCCGTAGGCAGCGTGACGCCGCCCGGATAGTCCGTGGTCGAGTAGTCGTCGTAGAGCGAGAAGACCGAAGTGTCGTTACCCACCTGTGCCCACGAACCGCGCAGCTTGATCATGTTGACATGAGGGGAGTTGATCTTGAACGCCTTGTCGAGCAGGATACTGGCCGATACCGACGGGTAGAAATAGCTCCAGTTGGAGGGAGCCAGCGTCGACGACCAGTCGTTGCGGGCCGTGACGTCGAGGAAGTAGGTGTCGTCCCACGACAGGTTGACGAAGCCGTAAAGGCTGTTGGTCTGCCGGTTGCTGCGGTAGGGCGACGTGTCGAGGGCTACCGCGGCGTTGGCGAACGAATACATGCCGGGGCCTTCGCTGCTCAGCTGCGAGGCGGTGATGGTGGTCGAGTAGTATTTGTTGCGCAGGACGCTGCCGCCGAATGCCGCCGTGACGCCGAAGCGATCCCACAGCTTGTTGTACTTGAGCAGGAAATCCGAGTTGTAGTCGTAGCGGCGGATGGTCTTCTCGCGGTACATGCCGTAGCGGTTGTCGAGCGACATGAAGGGTTTCTGCTGCGAGCGCCATTCGATATTGGCGTCGAAGCCGCCGCGCAGCGTGAAGGTCAGCTCGGGCAGGATCGTGAAGTCGATGCTCACGTTGCCGAAGAAACGGTCACGATCCAGTTTGTTCAGCTCCTCGTACAGCGTGCGGTAGGGGTTGTGGCCCTCGAGGCTGTTGTAGATAAGCCCCGAAGTGGTGTTGTATTTGTCCTCGCCGCTGCCTGCCAGGTAGTTGGCATAGGTATAACGGCCCTGCATGTACTCGTCGCGGTAAGCCGAGATGGGGTTGGTGTTGTAGCCCCAGATCAGGCCGTACATGGGCGAACCCTGGCTGTAACCCGACATGGGCATGTTGTCGCTGTTCTTGCGGATGTAGTTGACCTTTGCCGCCAGTTTGATGGCCTTGCTGATCTTCTGGTTCAGGGCCAGTGCGAAGGTCTGCTGTTCGTAGCCCGAGTTGGGCGTGATCCAGTCGTTGCGCAGGTCGGTGAACGAGAAGCGCGTGCTCGTACCCTTGCCCGTCGAACCGTCGATGGTCACCGAGTTGCTCCACGTAACGCCCGTTTCGAAGAGGCCGGTGAACCAGTCGTCGGCGTATACCCACGGCAGGGGGGTGAACTCCCCGGTCTCCCAGTTCTTCGACATGTAGAGATAGCGCAGTTTGCTGGAGTCGAAATGCTCGCCGTACGTGTAACGCGAGATCTGCTGGCGGACGGGCTGCCCGTCGTAGGTCATCGTGCCGGGAAGGCCCCATGCCGATGCGACGCGGTTGGTGAGCGACGTGGTGACGGCCGAGGGGCCGTATTCCTCCTGGAATTCGGGCCAGAAGCCTGCGGTCTCGAAGGTCACCGAACCGTTGTAGGTAACGCCGATACCACGCTGTTCGCGGCCCGACTTGGTGGTGATGAGCACCACGCCGTTCTGGCCCATCGAACCGTAAAGCGCGGCTGCGGCGGGCCCCTTGAGGACGGAGACGTTCTCGATGTCGTCGGGGTTGAGGTCGGAGATCGGGTTACCGAAGTCCACCGGGGCGTTGCTGTTGGCATAGTTGGCGCCCGAACCGGAGGCTACCGTGCCGTTGCTCATCGGGATACCGTCGATGACGAACAGCGCTTCGTTGGCGCCGTAGTTGAGCGACGTGTCGCCGCGCAGCGTCACACGTACCGTACCGCCGGGGCCGGTGCCCGCCGAGGACATCGACATACCGGCGACCTTGCCGTTGAGCCCCGTCACCCAGTTGCTCGATATGGATTTGGTGAGTTCGTCGCCCGAGACTTTCGAAACGGCATAGCCGACCGATTTCTCCGAGCGGGTCAGGCCGAGTGCCGTGACGACCACTTCGTCGATCTTCTGCGCCGATTCTTTCAGCGTGACGTTGATCGTGGTGCGGCTTCCGACCGTGACCTCCTGCGGGTCATAACCCAGCGACTGGAAGACCAGCACGTCGTTGTCGCTGCCGACATGGATAGTATAGGTTCCGTCTGCGTTCGAAATCGTGCCCGTCGCACTCCCCTTCAGGATGACGGTGGCCCCGACGAGCGGGCTTTTGCCGTCCGTATCGAACACGATGCCCGTGATGTTGCGGCTCTGGGCCCAGGCGGCCGAAGCGACCAGCAACATTACCGCGGTTGCCAAAGCATTCCGTATGTATGTTTTAAGCTTCATATTGTTGATTTTTTTGATTCGGGTTTCTGTCGAACGGCTGCGGTCGTCCTGCGGGCGGCCGCAGCCGTCAAGGTCGGTTTAGGGAACAATCTGTATTCTCGGGCTGTCAGCCGTTCCGGCTCCGGCCCAGCGCATCGTCCCGCCGTTGGGCTTGGTGAGTGCGCCCTTGCCGCTGGCCTGCCAGTTGGCCGCGCAGACGAACCGGAATTCGATGTTGCCGCCGGAGATCGCATTGGCATAGGTGACCGTCACGTCGACCGTGATGTTGGTCTTCCCGTCGGCTTTCATGGCGTGGGTGTAGGAGACCTCTTCCCCCGTTTCCGTGGTCGTTTGCAATGCCGCGGCGGGTTTCCAGGTGCCGCCGTCGTTGTACTCCATCCGCCAGAATTTATGGCCGGTGGCCGAGGTGCGGGTGATCGCCGTGAAGCGGACTTTGGTGCCTGCGTCGAGGTTCGTCACCGGGACGGCGAACGTCCAGTAGTCGCCCGGCCAGCCGCCCGTGATGTACGGATGGCCCGTACTGCCGACGATGCGTTCGCATTTCTTGTCGGGATCGCTCGGTGCCGTGTGTGTATAGGATAGGTACCCCGGCCCCGATTGGGCCAGCACCGTGTTGTACGGGCTGTCGGGCCCGCCCTTGAAGTCCTGGGCGTAGTTGTCCATATCCTCTTCCGAGAACGACCATTGTACGGGAGACGCCAAGTCCCATTTCACCGTTCCTGGCGATACGGGCTGCTGCGAAAGCGCGATCTTCTCGGTAAGGGTTGCATCGCCCTCGGCCGCCGTGATCGTAAACTCGCCGAAGCGGCGGAACGAGAGGTTCTGCTCAAGCGCCTTGACCGTTACCTCCACGTCGGTGTTGGCCGCACCCTGTTCGGGGCTCACCTCGTACCATGCCGCAGCGCCCGATGGGGCGATCGTCCAGGGATAGGGGGCATTGACCGTGAATTTCACCTCGGCACCCGATTCTGCGGGGTTGTCGCTGAGCTCCAGCGTATTGTCCGTCAGCCCTTCGATGGTGATCTGTGCCCCGGAAGCCTGCGTGACGGCAACCTTCTCGATCTCTGCGCCTTCCGACTTGATGATGATATGGCCCGTGCGGCTTTCGCCTCCGGAGTTCCTGCCTACTTCCACCTTGGTGGTGACGTAGGGTAGCCCCGTGGCCTTGACGGTCGCCACGCCGTTCGAGAGCGATGCGCCGTTGTTGGCGCCCGTTACCGTCGACGGGTCTGCGTCGCCGCAGCGTACGGTGGTGATCGTTAGCCAGTCGCAGTCGGTCTCTGCCGTCCAGGCCTTGTTGACGCGCACCGAGCAGGTCAGCGTGCCGCCTTCGGCGACCACCATGCTGTTGGCATCGAAGAGACTCGGATCGGAAGTGTTGACGATCTCCTTGTCTAACGGGGTGACGAGTGCCTCCGGTGCCGGGGCTTCGGGGTTCTCGTCCTTGGCGCGCGTCACGGTGATGTTGTCCAGGTAGAGGCGGCATTTCACTTCGCGCTCGCTGCCGAAGGTGATGCGGGTTTCGTTCGTAGCGCCGTAGACGATCAGCGAGTAGCGCGTCCACTCCCAGACGTTCTTCACCTCGACCAGCGCGGTGGTTTCCACCAGGTCGCCGATCGTGCCGGGCCCTTTGATCGTGACGTCCATGTGGTCGTCGCCGTTGTCCACCGTGCCGCCTGCCGACGAATAGGCGGCTGCGTCGAACTGCACGAGCAGCGTCGCGGCCTTGCCGGCGTCGATGCCCGTGAGCGCGGGGATCGTGATGGCGCCCATGTTGGCGGTCTTACCCAGCTTGACATGGCCTTCGTAACGGGCATATACCGAGGGCGTGTAGGTGTAACCCTTGGCCGCTACGGCCTCTTTCATCCCGTCGGTCGAGAGGGCGAACTCGTTGCCGTTCGTGCCGTCGATCGACACGCTCGGCCAGCCGTACTTGGTGTAGGGGCTCACCCAGTTGTCGGGAATCCACTGGAAGTCGTCGCTGAAGAAGACGTATCCCTCGGTATGCGTATCCTTGGGCATGTAGGGCGCCTGAACCAGCTCGATGATCTCCTCGGCGGTGTTCTCCCCGAATTCGGCGTCGCCGGCCGTGATCGTGATCTTCGACTCGCGGCGTTCGTCGGTGGTGTTGGCCTTGGGCGTGATGGTGACTTCGGCCGCAGAGCCGGCCTTGCCGCTCTTGGGGGCGACCGTCAGCCAGGCGTCGTTCTCCACCGTGAGCGTCCAGTCGTAGGATGCCTCGACGGTGAAGACCACCGGATCCGTATCTTCGGCTTCGAATGCCAGCAGGCGTTCGTCGAGCCCCGTGAGCACGATGCCGGCCGCCAGGTAGGCGTCCTGCGAAAGCGGGATGCTCTTCTGCGTCAGGCAGGGATGGAGGTTGTTGCCGCTGTTGGCGCGGATGGTGAATTCGCCGTCGCGCGCCTCGCCCTGGTTCAGGGTCGGGGTGACGGTGACCTGGATATTCTGGCCCGCCTCGCCCTTGTTCGGGGTGACGACGAACCAGCCTGCGGTCTTGGTGATCTCCCAGGGCGCGTCGACGCTCATGGTGAATGTATGCGGGGTCAGTGCCGAATAGAGGAACTTCAGCCCTGCATCGGGCAGGTTTTCGGTGGAGAGTGCCGGGGGAATGGGGTTCCCCGAATCCCCTTCGGTGTCGTCGTCGCTGCACGCCGCGGCTCCCAGGAGCGTGACGCATAATAACGACCACAACCATTTGTTCATTATACGCTTCATTGTCTTAAGGTTTTTTGAGGGTTATTTGGTCACGTCGGTCGTGAGCGCCTTGGGCCGGGTCATCGACTCCGTGCTGACGTTGCCGAAGCGGTCGGTAACCGAGATCTCCAGCGTGGAAGATGCCGAAGAGGCCGTAACCTCGAACATATGCATGCAGGAGGTCGAGGGGAAGGTGAGTGTGCCGTTGTTGACCGCGCCGCGCGGGATGTCGTACGAAATGCTGTGCAGCGGGTCTTTCTTGCTCCAGACCTGTTTCACGGCGAGCGGCGTTCCGTTTTCCGTCACGGAAACCGTCCAGCCCGGTTCATAGGCCCAGACGTTGATGTAGACGGCATTTTCGCCCACCGTCGAATAATCCTTGTCGCGGTTTCGGAGGTCGTTGCCTGCGGCGAAGGCCTTGAGTGCCGTGGCGTCGGTGGCCCAGTACTCCTTGACCTCGTTCATGTCGTAGGTGATGAACTGCTTTTCGATGGGAAGCCCCGTGGCTTTGTACTGCCATTTGAGGTCGGTTCCGTCGACCGTGAAGATCTTGTAACCCGCGGGCGAACCGTCGGTGCAGACGTTGTTGTTGCCGTACTGCTGCGTCCACCACCAGGTGCCGCAGACCGCCGCGATATTCTGCTCGTAGACGTTCGCATAGGTCGGCGACTGGATATTGCGGTTCACGTGCGTGTGCCCCGTGAGGAAAGTCACGTTGCTGAAGCCGGCGAAGCAGCTCAGGATTTTGTCGATGTCGGCCTGGGTCTGGAGCGCTACGCTCACGCCTCCGCTTCCGCTGTACGAGTAAAGCGGACAGTGGCATCCCACGACGATCGGGGTCGATTTGTCGACATGGGTGAGTTCCTCCTTGAGCCATGCCAGCTGCCGGTCGTCGAAGCGGCGGTTGTAATTGCGCGAACCGACCGTACCCTGCGAGCCGCCCGTGTTGAGGTACTCGGTGTTGTCGAGCATGATGTAGTGTATCCGGCCGATGTTCATGGCGTAGTAAACCGGGCCCATGTGTTGGCGGTAGGGGCCTTCGGCGCCGAAATCGGAGGCTACATAGGGGTCGTTGTCGTGGTTGCCCATCACCGACCACATCTGGAAGTTGAAGTCCTCGACGCTCTGCTTGCATTCGGGCAGCGCCCACTTGTTGTCGTACCAGTAGCCGTCCCACGAGAAGTCGCCCAGGTTGAGGCAGTATACCTTTCCGGGTGCGGCGGAGTTGTAGGCCGATGTCAGCTCCTTGACGAAGCCGTCGGCGAACTGGACGTAATCTTTCGGGGAGTTGCGGTTGGCCAGGTGCATATCCGTGGCCACGAGCATGGTGTGGGAGTCGTTGTCGGCCCTGAGCAGCTGGAAGTCGAGTTGTTCGACGGTGTTTGCGTCGAGCGTGCAGGGCTGCCAGAACTGGGGCATCGCCTTGACGGTGGGGACGTCATAGCCCGCAGGCAGGATGACGAAGGCGAGTTCGTTGCGTTTTTCGGAATTGAGCCAATAGAAACCGTTGGCGTCGGTCTTGGTGATCAGGTCTCCGTCCGAGACCAGGACGTCGGCGATGCCTTGTCCTGCCAGGTGGACGATACCCTTGATCGTCGCGCCCTCCTTGTCCGGTACGGTGACGCCGCCCAGGGAGAGGTCGAGTTTGGCGGAGCCCAGTGCCTGCTCTTCTGCTCCGCGCTGCAGGGTGAATTCACAATCGCCGTCGGCGGCGTTCTGGGGAATGGTGAAGGTCAGCGAAGAATCGTCAGCACCCTTGACCGGCGCTTCGAATTTCCCCCCCCCTTGTTCCAGGAAGAGTTTGTCCGTAGCCATGAACCCGCGGCCGCGGATCACGGCGTCGCCGCCCCAGTTGCCCGAGATGGTCTTGCCCAGGTCGACGTCGATGGCCAGTTGTACGGTCATCCTGCTCGATCCGAGCACCTGGTAGTCCTGTGCCCGGTTGAGCACGACCTTATAGACGGTCTGGTCTGCCGCGCCGTCGGGTATGACGAACGTCAGCAGTTTTTCCGATGCTACCGTGGTCGCTGCCGGGAGATCCTCACCGGCGCGTAACGCGATGGCGTCGCCCTGGGCGAAGCCGTAGCCGGAAACGGAAACCTCCATCCCGCGGTAGACGGTCATCGAGGTCGGAATAACTACATCGGTGACCAGCCGGCCATCGTTGTAGATCTCCTTGTCGCTGTCGTCACAACCGGCCAGTCCGACCGGCAGGGCGACGAGCAGCAACCCGGCGATTAAAGTAATCAGTTTTTTCATAGGCTATTGATGATTTTGGTGTTGGTGTCCTGTACGTCAGTCTGCGTGCCCGAGTGCGATGCGCTCCGAGTAGCGGCGGCCGAATCGGTCGGTGGCGACCACCTCCACCTCGCGGGCCGATGCCGAGGGGCGTGCCGTGAAATAGAAGTTCGTCGGGCGTGGGCGCTGGACTTTGGAGATTTTCCTTCCGGCGGCCTTCAGCGAGTCGATGTGCGCGGTATAATCCGGGTCGTCGAGCGTCGTACGCTGCATGGCGCCGCGGTAACGGCCGTCCTCATACCATACGACCGTCCAGTACGAATCCCAGTTCCATACCTTTGCCACGACGCTGGCCGGGTGCTTGGCCACCTGGCCGGGGTGCCATACGCGGATCTGCCGTGCCGGGGACTCGCCGAGGCTCCGGTATTCCCACGAGAATTCCCCGCCGCATTCGCGGAACAGCTGGAAGCCCTTGGGCGTACCGTCCCAGTTGATCGGATCCCACCAGAGGTTGCCGCAGACCTGCGCTACGTTGTGTTCCATGACCCCCTCGCGGATGTCGTAATTCGAGTTGAGGTGCGTATGCCCGGTGATGAAGTGCAGTTCGTGCCCCGCGAAGGCGTCCATCAGCCCTTCGGCCGACTCCATGACGCGGTTCCCGAGCCACGATTTCATGGCCGGGGCATGCATCGCGATGCAGACGCGCGACCCTGCGGGCAGGCGTTCGGCATAGGCGGCTGCCCAGCGCAGTTGCATCGTGTCGATCCGCTCCTCGTATTTCTTCGCGCCGTGGTAAACGATGTCGTCGAGTACGATATAGTGCGTGCGCCCCATGTCGAATGCATAATAGGTGGGGCCGAAATGGCTGCGGTAATTCTCCGTCGCCTCGCGGTCGGTATATTTGTTCAGGTCATGGTCGTGGTTGCCGATCACGCCGTACACGGGTACCCCGAGCTTGGCGAACTCCGCTTTCACGCCTGCGAAGAGTTCCGGGGAATCCCATACGATGTCCCCGAGCACGATCGCGGCCTGGTTCGCGCCCCGCGTTCTCCCGTTATCGGTTGCCGCCTGCAATGCGGGCATGACCTCGCTCCGCAACCGCCGGAAATGCCCTTCGGTCTTGGGCTGCGGATCGGCGATCGCCAGCAGTTCGTAGCATTCGCCCGAGCCGGGCCACGGTTGCAATTCGAAGTCGTAGCGTTTGGCCGCCGGGTCGTATGTGCGGTAGAATTGCGGGATGCCCCCTTCGAGCGGAGCCAGGTAGCCGGACGGGGTCACCAGGCTGATGAACAGCGCCTGGTCGTCGGCATCGAGCGTGAATATGCCCTGCTCGTCGCTTTGCGCGAACGTATAACCGTCGGTTACGGTCACGCCGCCCATCGGCTTTCCGCCGCATTTGACCGATCCCCGTATCGGGCGGGCGGAGGCTGCGGCACAGAGGCAGCAGGCCAGCAGGAAAAGTAACAGGTTTTTCATGGTCGGGTTTGTGCTGATGGTTTCTTGGTGTTTCTGTCTTTTTATTAATAGGTGGGAGCCTGTGTCGCTCCGGCTGCAAAAATATTTTAATAATTGGCTTCGTGCGTCGTTGTCACCGGAATGTAATCCTTTTTTCATACCCTGGCAGTCGGCTGCCGCTGCGAAAGCTTGTCCCTGAGGACGGATGCAGGCCGCGGGTGCTGCCCGCGGTTTGCCTTTTACGGCCCGGGAATGAGTCTCGTGCCGTTTTAGAGGGTTTCTTGTTTTGTCAGTTTTGTCCGTGTTTTAATTGTGATGTGTAATATTTTTAATTTCATTATGAAACAAAAATAAATCTTTAATTTTATTTTCCAAAATAAAACACAAAAAAATTGGACGAAATATCTGCTTTTTTGTGAAAGAATGGTTTTGAATCGAAATGCACGGCCTCCCTCCGGCCCCGGCCGCGGAAATAAAAAATCCCCGGACTTGGGAAAGTCCGGGGCCGGGGAAACGCTTGTCGCCTCTTGTCAGAATACCCCGAGGTTGTCGAGGAAGATCAGCAGCAGCACTGCCGGGCAGACGTAGCGCAGCAGGAAGCTGAATAGCCCGTAGATACGGAACTTCAACTCTCCGTGGTTGGTGATCTGTGCCTTGAGGATGTGGTGGTCGAGCTTCCAGCCCACGAAGATGCAGGTGAAAAGCCCGCCTGCCGGCAGCAGGATGTTGGCCGTCAGGAAGTCGAGCGAGTCGAAGAGCGAAAGCCCGCAGACCTTCCAGCTGCCCAGCACCCCGAGCGACAGCGATGCCAGCGATGCCAGGGCGGCCGTGGCGGCGGTCGTGAGCCATGCGGCGGCCTTGCGGCTCAGGTGCCACTCCTCGTGCAGGTAGACCGTGACCACTTCGTGCAGCGAGATGGTCGAGGTCAGGGCTGCGACGGCCAGCAGCAGGAAGAAGATCGACGACCAGACCATGCTCAGCGGCATACTGTTGAAGATGCTCGGCAGGGTGATGAAGACCAGTGCCCGGCCCGATGTGGGTTCGATACCGGCGCTGAACACGGCCGGGAAGATCACCACGCCGGCCAGTACGGCCACCAGCGTGTCGAGGATCGTGACGTTGAGCGCCGTGTGGCGCAGGTTCGTGTCGGGTTTGAAATACGAGGCGTAGGTCACCATCGTGCCGATGCCGATCGAGAGCGAGAAGAAGGCCTGCCCCAGTGCGACGAGCACCGTCGACGGGGTCACCTTCGAGAAATCCGGGGCGAAGAGGAACTTCAGCCCGGCCTCCCCGCCGGGCATCAGCAGCGAATGGATCGACAATACGATCAGGATGAGCAGCAACAGCGGCATGAGTATCTTGGCCGAGCGTTCGATGCCTTTCTGTACGCCCAAGGCGATTACGAAATGGGTGGCCAGCACGAAGAGGCAGGTATACAATACGGGTCGCCAGGGGTTGCTGATGAACGTTTCGAAAATATCCTTGTACTCCCCGGCGGTCGAGACGCGGGCGAAGCTGCCCGTCACCGAGTGTACCATGTATTCCGCCGTCCAGCCCGAAACCACGAAGTAGAAACCCAGAATCAGGAATGCCGCCAGCACGCCGTTGTATCCCAGGAAGCTCCACCGCGGGTTCAGCGCCCGGTAGGCACCCACGGCGTTGCGGTGCGAGGCACGCCCCACGGTGAATTCCGCGATCATGAGCGGCAGTCCCAGCAGCAGGACACAAAGGACATAGATTATCAGAAATGCCCCGCCGCCGTTCTCCCCGGCTACATAAGGGAAGCGCCAGATGTTGCCCAGCCCGACGGAACTGCCCGCAGCGACCAGCACGGCGCTCAATTTGCCACCCAAGGTGGCGCGACTCTCCTTGTGATGCATAACCTAACCTGTTTATTATCGCAAACGGGTGTGCGCATGCGTGCGCACACCCGTCCTATTTCTCCAGCACGACGCTCACCTTCTCGAGCTTCCCGCCCAGCGGCGGCGCCAGTTTCGAGACGGTGCATTTTACGTGCCGCACCTGCGGGAAGGTGGCATAAACCGCCTCGATGATGTTCGTCGCCACCCGCTCGATGGTGTGCTGCGTGATGCGCATCTGCATCTCGACGACTTCGTAGGCCGTCAGGTAGTTGACCGTCTTGCGCACGTCGTCGTCCGTGGCCGCATGGCCCAGTTCGGCCGTCAGTTCCAGATCGACCGTGAAGCGGTTGCCCACCTTGCGTTCCAGCTCGTAGCAGCCGTGCAGCGCGTGGAATTCCATGCGCGTCAGAACGATGCGGTATTCCATGCTACTCGGCGATTACGAGGTAGTAATTCTTCTTCCCCTTCTGTACGAGCAGGTATTTGCCGGCGATCAGGTCGGCCTCGCCCACCGTACGTGCCGGGTCGGCGACCTTCTCCTTGTTGAGCGACACGCCGCCGCCCTGCACCATCTTGCGGCATTCGCCCTTCGAGGGGAACACCTGTGTCTTCTCGGCGCACAGATCGACGAACGGCAGTCCCAGCTCGGCGCGGGCGATACGGAACTGCGGCACGCCTTCGAACACCTGCAACAGGGTTCCTTCGTCTATTTTGCGCAGCGCCTCCGACGTCGAGCCGCCGAAGAGGATCGCCGAGGCTTCGACCGCCTTTTCGTACTCCTCCCTGGAGTGGATCATCGTGGTGATCTCCTGTGCCAGCCGCTTCTGCAGGATGCGCAGGTGGGGTGCGGCTTCGTGTTCGGCGGTCAGCGCCTCGACGGTTTCACGGTCTAACAGCGTGAAGATGCGGATGTAACGCTTGGCATCCTCGTCGCTGACGTTGAGCCAGAACTGGTAGAACTTGTAGGGCGAGGT
>ERZ857521.1884-NODE-1884-length-22514-cov-4.228951_pt1 | contig 22514 bp, 16 predicted proteins | sample MGYA00519701_ERZ857521 | MGnify/ENA primary metagenome ERZ857521 (study PRJEB31778, sample SAMEA3449346) | human gut metagenome | biome: human gut; feature: human-associated habitat; material: faeces | place: United Kingdom | collected 2010/2012 ...
GCATCTTCTGCTGCTACAGCGGGATCCACACCCAGTAGGACAAAAAAGCGGGTAATGGTCTTATGACGTCCATAGATCCGGCTGGCGATCTCCAGTCCGCTTTCGCTGAGCGTGATGCTTCCGTCGGTATCCATGGAGATATAGCCGCTCTCCCGCAGCTTTTTCATGGCAATGCTGACACTGGGCTTGGAATATCCCAGTTCATTGACCACGTCGATGGATCGAACCTGACCGCGCCGCTCCCGCAGAACCAGGATGGATTCCAGATAATCCTCAGCAGATTCATGAATGACCACGTGCGGTCACCTCCTTCATACAAGAGATATCCTTATGTTAACAAGAATACAGTTGGAATGCAAGCCGATTTTACGGGAAGAAGCCCTTGCAATCAGAAAAGAAAGTTTGTAGAATGCAGGGAGAAAGGATGCGATCATAGGTGAAGAAGAGAATCTGGCTGGGAGCCCTTTTGGCGATTCCGGTACTGGCGGTGCTGGGTTACGTAGGTTATGCCGAGGCGGCGTACTACCGGCTGGAAGACAGGCTGGCGCTGGATGTGGATCATCAACAGGGGGACCAGGCGCAGCCGGATACGGAGTATACGCTCCTATCCTATAATGTGGGATTTTTGGCGTACAGCGCCGATTACAGCTTCTTTATGGACGGGGGAGAGGAATCCCGGGCCAGAGATCCCCAGGCGGTGGAGGCCAACGGCCAGGGGGTGCTGGAGACTGTCCGGGAAGTATCTCCGGATTATCTCTTCATGCAGGAAGTGGATGTGGATGCTACCCGTTCCTGGCATATCGATGAGGTGGAACTGCTGACAGGGGAACTGGCGGACTATAATCGGATTTTTGCGCAGAACTATGATTCCCCCTATCTCTTCTGGCCTTTGACGGAGCCGCACGGGGCGTCTCGCTCCGGAATCGTGACGCTCTCCCGCTGCCGAGTGGAGAGCACTCTGCGGCGCAGTCTTCCGGTGGAGACAGGGTTTTCCAAATTCTTGGATCTTGATCGCTGTTACAGCGTCTCCCGGGTACCGGTGAGCAATGGGCGGGAACTGTGCCTTTATAATGTCCATCTCTCTGCCTATACCACTGACGGCTCCATTGCAACCGAGCAGCTGGCCATGCTGCTGGAGGATATGGAGGAGGAGTACCGGTCCGGAAATTATGTGATCTGCGGAGGAGATTTCAACAAGGATCTTCTGGGGGATTCCGGCAGTATATTCGGAGTTTCCGGAGAGGCATATACCTGGGCCCAACCTTTCCCTGAAGAGTTAGTACCGGAGGGGATCTCCCTGACAGCCCCACTGGATGAAGAACACCCGATCCCCTCCTGCCGCAATGCGGACAAGGCATATGACCCGGAAACATCCTTTGTCCTGACAGTAGACGGCTTTCTGGTATCGGATAATGTGGAAGTGACCGGCGCGCAGGTGGTGGATACCGGGTTTGCCTGGTCTGACCACAATCCGGTAAAGCTGGTTTTCCGGCTGACGTAATACTTGGTGCCCTTAAAAAAATTTAGAAAAATCGAAAAATGGTGTTGACATTTTAAGCTGTGCTTGCTATACTAAATCCTGTTCTGACGCGGTGAACAAAAACACTGCTGAAAAGAAACAGAATATGGGGGTATAGCTCAGCTGGGAGAGCGCTTGACTGGCAGTCAAGAGGTCAGCGGTTCGATCCCGCTTATCTCCACCAACGAAAACTGAATATGGTATGTGGGGGTATAGCTCAGCTGGGAGAGCGCTTGACTGGCAGTCAAGAGGTCAGCGGTTCGATCCCGCTTATCTCCACCAAAAAGCCTGAAATCGTAAGATTTCAGGCTTTTTGTATATATACGTCCGGCAACAGTTAGGATCTGCGAAAAGAGGAGCCCATACAGGGCTCCTTTTTTATTACGTTCAAAATCAACCGCCATGCCCGGAGGAACTGACGGGGGGACACTTTTTTGCGCTTAAGAGGTTTTTGCACTTCCCAAAAGAGATCTTGTAATTTAGTGTTCTTGTTACTTTTTCACGGATAGGAGTAGGAATCCTCGATACAATACAGATATTACAAAACGAGCGGAGGATTTTGTATGAGGAGACATGATTTGACGGCGAAGCAAATTGAGGATTATGGGGAGTACCTGCATGCAGAGGAACGCAGTACCGGTACAGTGGAGAAGTACCTGCGGGATGTAGGGGCATTTGTCCGGTTTCTGGACGGCAGACCTGTGACGAAGGAGATGGCTGCAGGATGGAAAGAGGCACTGACTGCTCAAAACTATGCTCCTGTGACAATCAATTCCATGCTGGCTGCCCTGAACGGCTTGTTTCGCTTTCTGGGCTGGGAGGAGTGCCGGGTAAAGTTTCTGAAAGTACAGCGCCGGTTGTTCCGGGATGCAGGGCGGGAACTGGTGCGCAATGAGTATGACCGACTTTTGGAAGCGGCCCGGGCACAGGGACAGGAGCGCCTGGCGCTGTTGATGGAGACCATCTGCGCCACAGGGATCCGGGTCAGTGAAGTGCGGTATATCACGGTGGAGGCCGTCCGGCAGGGACGCGCGGAAGTCTCGTTGAAAGGGAAGATCCGCACCATCCTGATTCCCAGTAAACTTGCTCGGAAGCTGGCGAAATACGCCCGGAAACAACAAACCGTCTCCGGTGAGATCTTTCTCACGGGAAACGGAAGAAGCCTGTCCAGACGGCAGATCTGGGCGGAGATGAAGAGGCTGTGCACAGCGGCGGGCGTGGAGCCGTCCAAGGTGTTTCCCCACAACCTGCGGCACCTGTTTGCCACTACTTTTTACAAGGTATGCAAAGACATTGTTCGCCTGGCTGATGTGCTGGGACACTCCAGCATCGAAACGACCCGTATCTATCTGGTGACCTCCGGTGCGGAGCATATCCGGCAGCTGGATCGAATGGGTTTGGTCTCATAAGACAAAATCAACATTTTGTCTAAAGAATTCGCCGCGTAACACGCTAGTAATTACATATTGCTAGAAAAGTATAGCACAATTTCCAGGGATTTTCAATATCTTTCCAATATTTAACAGTCGTATAAAACGGCCGCTTAAGGGGATCTTTTATGCGGCCAAAATTTGCTGCGCCCAAATCCTCTTAATTTCTTTAATTTTCCAATTTTTGATTTGATAGATAAAAAGCCCCTATCACAAAATGTTGATTTTGTGATAGGGGGGTGATGACTTGCGGGAGACGCTGGAAGCATATTGCGGACGCGCGGAGCGGCCGGATTTACTGGAGCAGTGGGACGTCCAGCGCAATCTTCCCTTGAGCCCAAGTCAGGTTACCCGCGGCAGCAAGCGCAAAGTCTGGTGGCGGTGTGAGTACGGACACTCCTGGCAGGCAGCGGTACATACCCGGACCGGCAGCGGAACCGGCTGCCCGGTGTGTGCGGGGAAAGTCCCTGTGGCGGGGCAGAGCGATCTTGCCACCTGCTGTCCCGAGTTGGCCCGTCAGTGGCATCCCACAAAAAATGGAGCGTTGACTCCGGATCAGGTGCTTCCCGGCAGTCACCGGCAGGTGTGGTGGATGTGCGGGCAGGGCCATGAATGGCGGGCGCAGATCAAGTCCCGGGTAGCCGGCTGCGGCTGCCCGGTATGTGCAAACCGGAAAATCCAGACAGCGGAAAATGATCTGGCGGCCTGCTATCCGGAGTTGGCCCGTCAGTGGCATCCCACAAAGAACGGAAGCCTCACCCCGGATGCGGTGACGCCGGGATCCCGCCGGAGGGTCTGGTGGATCTGCGAAAAGGGCCACCAGTGGCAGGCATCCGTGGCATCCCGAACCTCGGGAGGGACTGGGTGCCCGGTATGTACCGGAAAAAAGATCATCCCGGGAGAAAACGATCTTCAAAGTCAGTATCCGGACATCGCCGCCCAATGGGATCAGGAGCGGAACGGACTCCTCAAACCGGATCACATCGCGCCCTGTGCCAACCGGAAGGTCTGGTGGCGGTGCGGGCTGGGACACGTCTATCAAGCGGCGGTGGCGGCCCGTACCATGAGTGGCAGCGGCTGTCCCTATTGCAGCGGGAAGCGGGTACTGGCCGGATTCAATGATCTGGCTACCCGGGAACCGGAGTTGGCCCGTCAGTGGCATCCAGATCTAAATGGTGTCCTGACCCCGGAAATGGTCACGGCGGGGAGCCACCGGAAAGTTTGGTGGATCTGTCCGGAGGGCCACGTGTGGAAAGCGGTGATCTACTCCCGGGCGGGGCCGAGGAAATGCGGCTGTCCCGTATGCGCGGGAGTGGTGCGCGGGAAGCGCGCAATATAACCCGGCGGGGATGGCAAGGAGGCGGATGCCGATGGGAAGTAAAAGCGCACGGCGGCGCGGCCCGGTGTTTCCTGAATAAGCCGGACTTTTTGCAGTCATGAATGATTCGGTGGGGCCGATTTGACTGGATTCCGGATATCGGGTTTTCAGCCGGCGGGCTGCTGAGCATGGGAGAGAGCCAAAAGGCCGCTGTCAGCCAAAATCGAAATGAATGATGGGAGGGATGTGCGAGTTCAAGATGAGACAATAAATCCACAACAGGAGAGGAGTATCTTTCAAATGAAGAAACTGCGAAAATCTCTGAGTTTGCTGTTGACACTGACCATGGTCCTCAGCCTGTTCTGCGGGATGAGTACGGTGGCCCATGCGGCAGCCTTGGACGTAAAGATTTATGATCAGAATGGCATCTCTATTTCGTTGAAAAATAATATACCAACATCTACCAAAGATGTAGAATTTACAGTTATTGTTGATGGGACAACAGTTGTATCAAAAAAAATTATTGAGAATGTAGGCTTGGTTAATAATTCTCTTTCTGTGGATGCAAATGGCTATACGGTCACCTATGAGGGAGTCCACACAACGGTAGCTGCCGGGATATTGACGCTGAACTTCAACGTGGATGACGAGTACAGTGTGATTATCAACTTGGCTTCCGAAAAAAAGCAAGACGCCATCCTAATTGCGGATGGTACGACCGAGTATGGTACGTTCCATTGGCAAAAAAACAATGCGGGCAATACGGCTTTTCGGCGTAATGTGACGGTCTACGTGAACAACAAAGAAAAATATACACAAACCGTCAATACCCCGAAAGATTTGTCCAATGGTGGTACCAACAATCAATATTGGTTTACACCCAATGCGCAGGAATTTAAGTCGGATTACAGCATGAAGCCTCCGTACAGCCTTGGCCAGGTCACGAATCAAGATCTTTCCATTTACCTCACCACAAAATGTGGTTGTGGCAGAGGTACATGCCTGTGTGAAGGCGGATGTACCTGCGAAAAGGATTGTACCTGTTCCGCTTGTATGGGTACAAATTTGGGAGATCATCAGATCAACACCGGTTACGGTATAATCGATTATAAAGACCCTGTCCTCGGAGGGAAGGGATACCGTTTTACCGTTGAGGTGTATGTAAACGGGCAGAAGGAATTTACCTCACCCGAACTGCGCATACCTGGCAGTTGGCTTGGTGCAGTTAAATTTACGCCGAAAGGCGGATATTTTTACCATGAGCCTAATGGATATGACTTGGATACAGCCATGTCCACTTCCAGCTGGGATTATCTGACCGGAACAGTTACATTCGGCGGTGCCTTGGAAGCAGATCGCGAGTATGATAATATCCTGAGGATCTATCTTTGGACCTTTGAGAATGACGTCCTTCTGGATGTGGAGAGACGGCCTTGGGACAATGCAAGCGAAGTCACCGGATATTTGATCTCCTATGATGCATATGATCCGGCGACTAATACAGTGAAAACATATACTTACGAGGCTACCAGCTTCCTTGCGGCACAGGCTCAGCATGTTCCGTTGGGAACGGAAGTTACTTTAACTGCAATCTGTCCAGAGGGTAAAGAAGTAACAAAATGGTCTACGGCAGAGGGGTACCTGAATGCCGAATTTGATGGAATCAACGGCGGAAACGGTTCAACTGAAGCCTATGGAAATACAGCATATCTGACGGTCAACCAAACCACCGAGAAAAGGATATTGGTATACATTGAGGGAATTCAGAATGTTGTGCCTCCCACGGATGAAGACTTGAAAGCACTGCTGAATGGCGAAATTTCGGTGGTATGTACTGCGGATGAGAATCATACAAAGGCTGATTATGATTTGGATCTTGGCACCGTGACCCGCCCGACCGGAGTCACCGGCAATGCCCTCAACAAGTATGCGTATGAACTTACCATCAAGTCGGATTCCTACGTAAAACAATACAATCAGACTGTGGGGAAGGATCATACACCTGTAAGTGAGACCAAAACGGTTACATTGGAGTACGATGGGAAGAGCTGGACAGTACAAGCTGGGGATACTCCTGCCGAGTTCAAAGTGGCATGCTCCACTATTCCTGATCCGGCTTATACCCTGACCTATGATGCCAACGGCGGATATTGGGGCACTGCCGACAAGACGATTCAGACGGAGACCGATTTGCCCACGCCTGATGAGACGGATGGCTGGCATACACTAAGCTATTCCGATGCTGAAACGGCACCGACCCATGATCCGGTAAACGAGACTGATATCCTCTTTGTGGGCTGGACGCTGGATCAATATAAGCGGGACATTCTGGATAAGGACGCAACGGAAGATGATGTTCCCAAGCTGTCCACAAGCATCAACATGAATCGGGACTACAAGGTCTATGCGGTCTGGGCTGAGGACAGCAATGGCAACGATGTCCCCGATTATCAGGAAGAGGCTATCACGGTCAACTTTAATTTAAAGGACGGCACAACTACTGATACGACGAGTTTTACCTTAAAGCCGTTCCCGGAAAAGACAGACATTAAATTTGGCACTGCTCCCACGGTAACGCCTCCCACCGGTCAGGAATTCGTCAACTGGACACTGCAGAGCGATCCCACCGAATCGCTTGGAGATAAGGCCTATTTTACCTACAAGACCATCTTTGAGATGACTGGCGGTAAAAAGACCACGGTGACCTTCGAGGCCAACTATCGGTCTTCCAATGCCATTACCGTGACCTTCAAGGTCGTCCATGGTACCTGGAGCAATGGCAGCAGCAGCAACATAGAGGTGACAGTACCCAAGGACGGTTCTTTGACTACCAGCCAGATCCCCACCGGCATGAAGCCGGATCCCGGCTACAAGAAGACCGGTTCCTGGGATACAACACCGAATACCACCAGAAAGCTCAACAGCAACGTTACCTATACGTACACCTTTACCAAGTCCGGCGATACCGAACCGGAGGATGAGGACTGCATCCTGTACTTTGAATCCAATGGCGGTACCGAGTTCAAGAAGATTGACAATGGGAATGATTCTTTCCGCATCAATCCCTACAGCGACTCCGAGTACGGCCAGCACATCCCCAGCCGTCCGGGCTACCGCTTCACCGGGTGGTATCGTGACGAGGATCTGGAGAACCGCATCAGCGAAAGCACGAAAATCAACATCAACAGCATCATGACCATCTATGCCGGGTGGGAGCGGACTTCCGTGCCCTCCATGCTCAATGGTGATGACCACTACGCCTATATCCAGGGCTACGCGGACGGTACGGTACGGCCTAACGCCAAAATCACCCGGGCTCAGGTGGCAACCATCTTCTTCCGGCTGCTGGACGAGGATGTGCGCAGCGATTATCTGACCACCTACAATACCTTCCCGGATGTGAATGCCGATTATTGGGCCAATACCGCCATCTCCACCATGGCATCTCTGGGCGTGATCAATGGCCGCAACAGTGGCCTGTTTGATCCTGACGCCTACATCACCCGTGCGGAGTTTGCGGCTATCTGCGCCCGCTTTGATGACAGCAATGTCAGCGGCTTCGACAGCTTTACCGATACCTTCGGCCATTGGGCGGAGGAGGAGATCGGACGTGCCGCCGCACTGGGCTGGATCCAGGGCTATGACGACGGTACCTTCCGTCCCAACCAGTACATTACCCGTGCACAGGCTGTGACCATGATCAACCGGGTACTGTGCCGTCTGCCGGAGGATGAGGATGATTTGCTGCCCGGCATGAGCGTCTGGACGGACTGTCGGGAGGGCGACTGGTGCTACCTGGCCATCCAGGAGGCTACCAACTCCCATGACTACGTCACCAAGGATCGCGTCTATGAGACTTGGACTGACCTGAACCGGGCCCCTGACTGGAGCCGGTACGAATAAGGGAAAGCGGGAACACCTCTGAGAAGAACACGCATTCCCAAACGACCCGGGCGGAGGATCCTCCGCCCGGGTTTGCATTTCATTGTAAAAAAGCACACGAAGTGCCCAGATGAAAATTGACAAAATTGAACAAAAATGATATCATATTGTCTATAAAACATGTGCATTATTTCGCTTGGGCGGAATTGCAAATCAACTTACGGAAAGGAAGACTGGGCAGCGGGAACGGATACAGACCAGTGACTTGCGGTTTTGGGCCGCGGTGTGAGCGGCTTTGTTTGTTTTCTGCGTCGTCCGGTGGGACGGCGCTTTTTTCGCCCCTCTGGAGTAGTCTTCCGCAGCTCGGGAAAGGATGGCGCCTATGGAAGAACTGAAGATGCTGGATCTGGGGATCATCGGACTTTATCTGGTGGTGATGCTGCTGGTGGGCGTGTGGTTCGTCAAACGCATCAAGAACACGGACGACTATTATGTGGCGGGCCGTACCCTGGGGCCTGTGGTTTTGGCAGCCACCGTCTGCGCCACCATCATCGGCGGCAGCGCCATGATGGGGCGGGCCGGCATCGCTTATACCACAGGTTTCAAGGCCATTGCAACAGCCATTCCCTATATGCTGGGTATGTTCATCTTCTCCGGATATGCAGGCCGTATCCAGAAGGTGGGCGAGAAGTATAACATCGAATCCATTCCCAGCCTTTTCGAGTTCCGCTTTGGAAAAGCGGCGAAGGTGGTGCTGGCAGCTATGGTGGCGTTTGCCATGGTGGGCACCGTGGCGGCACAGGTGACGGCCACCGCAACCATCATCAAGCTTCTGGGCGGCCAGGTGGGCATCAGCTATGAGATGGGAGCCCTCATTGCCACCTTGATCTTCATTATCTATACGGCGGCCTCGGGCCTGTTCGGCGTGGTGTATACGGATGTGGTGCAGTTCTTCATGCTCATCATCTTCGTCTACCTGCTGATCCCTGCCTCCAGTATTGCCAGTTTGGGAGGACTGGGAGAATTCTGGGCCAATGTGGATAAGAGCTACATCACCCCCTACATTGACGGGGAGATCTTGGGAGATATCGTGACCTATCTGGTCTTTACCATGGCAGGGGCCGAGATGTGGCAGCGGTCTTTCGCGGCCAAGGACGGGAAGTCCGCCAAGCGGGGTATGTTCTGGGGCACCGCGGTTTATGCCGTGACCATCGTGCTGCTCTTTGCCATGGGACTGGCGGCACAGCAGATCCTGCCCAACGTGGTGGAGGAGTTTGGCACCGCCGACGCCGTGGTTCCCGCTCTGGCAATCAAGATCCTGCCTCCGGGGCTCACGGGCCTGGCCCTGTCCGGCATTTTGTCTGTGATGATGAGTACCGCTGACAGCTATCTGCTGGTATCGGTGCAGACCGTTGTCAGCGATATCGGAAAGACCTTCCATCCCCAGATGACCCAAAAGCATGAGATCCTTTTCTCCCGCATCGCCTCTGTGGTGCTGGCTCTGGGGGCGCTGGTGATCGCCCTGTACATCAAGAGTGCCTACGACGTGCTGATGTTCGCCTGGGCCTTTTACGCAGCGGCGGCGGGGCTTCCCGCTCTGGCGGCCCTTTGCTGGAAGAAAGCCACCACCGCCGGGATCCTGTCAGGCATGATCAGCGGCTTTGTGGTAACGGTAGGGTGGAAGCTGGCCGGGCAGCCCTTCGGCCTGGGTGCCACGGTGCCCGGCGCCCTGGTGTGCGGCGTGCTGCTGGTGACAGTAAGCCTTGCCACCTATTCCAAGCATCCCACCATCATGGTTCATGTGGAGAAATGAAACTGGAAACCCCCGCGGCTCCCGATAAGAGCCGCGGGGGTTTGCTTTTCTAGGTCACACTGGACAGATGCGGTTGAGACGGATATAATAATAGGGCGATTTTTCCTGATTAAAAGGCCCAGGTGCAGATGCAGTCCAGAAGCATGAGACCGGCGGTGATGAAAAAGACCGTCTGGCGGCACCGGCCACTCATGGCGCCCACCATCCGCTCAAAGAGGGGTTGGAGGATGTAGAGGAAGAATACGCCTCCCAGACCAAACCGGACAGAGGGGGACAGGGCGATGCGGCCCTGGAAATTGATGCCGTAATCCACATAGGTCTGCCAGGGCCAGCTGCCGGTCAGTGCTTCCAGAATGTAGCTGGTGACCAGCTCAATGCCGGTAGCAACCGCCATGCAGCCCAGGAAGATCAAAAATGGCTTGACCAGCCGCAGCCAGCGGGGCTCCTTTTTGGCCATCAGCCGATGGAAACACGTCAGGAATGCCAGGGCGCCCACGCCGTACACCGGGCAGTAAGGGCCGAAAAGCACGCCCCGGTTGGTGAAGCCCCAGCGGTAGACCACCACTTCCAAAAACACTTCGTAGATCCAACCCAGGACGGAGTAGAGCAAAAAATAGAGAAAATATCGCTGGAGCGTAGGCCAAATGGCTTTGCGTTCCATGTACGGTACCGCCTTTCCTGATTTTTTCCCAGCATATCATATGGGCCGGGAAAAAGCATTACAAATATGTATCAATTTTGAACGGAGAATCCACATGCAGAACTACTTTAATGTGACATTGCCCGCCGACGACCTGCGGGCCATCAGCTCCATTGGTCTTGCCCATCTGGGGGATGCGGTGTTTGAGCTGCTGGTGCGTACCTGGCTGTGTGCTCACGGGAAGGCCACGGGACGGGGGCTCCATCAGGCTACCATCCACCTGGTGTGTGCGGAGTCCCAGGCGGAGAAGGTGACCCGGATTCTGCCGCTTTTGACGCAGGAAGAGCTGGCGGTTTACAAGCGGGGACGCAACGCCCAGGTACACAGTGTGCCCGCCCACGCCAGCCGGGCCCAGTATGCCCAGGCCACCGCCCTGGAGGCCCTTTTGGGCTGGCTGTATCTGCAGGGACGGCGGGAGCGGATCAACGAGCTGTTTTGCCGGATGATGGAGGAATGACCCATGGCATTGGATGCTGTTTGTTTACAGGGGATCGTGGAGGAACTGCGGCCCCGGCTGACGGGACTGCGGATCGACAAAGTCCAGATGCCTGCCCGTGACCAGGTGATTTTGACGCTGCGGGCAGGGCGGCTGCTGCTTAATGCCGGAGCGGGAGCGCCCCGGATGCAGATGACGGAGATCGCCCGGGACAACCCGGCGGAGCCGCCCATGTTCTGCATGCTGCTGCGCAAGCACCTGGTGGGCGCCAAGGTAGCGGATCTCATTCAGCCGCCCCTGGAGCGGCTGGTACGCATAGAGCTGGATATTACCGACGATTTCGGCCGACCCGGCCGGCGGACGCTGGTGTTGGAGGCCATGGGCCGTCGGTCCAACCTGATTTTGCTGGATGGAGAGGGCCGCATCATCGACTGCCTGCGCCGGGTGGATGCGGATATGTCCGCCGCCCGGCAGGTGCTGCCGGGCCTCTACTACGATCCCCCGGCCTCTGTGGGCCGCCTGCCGGTGACGGAGGAGACGGAAGAGGGGTTTCGTGCCGCCTTCGCCGATGCCCCCGGAGACCAGGCTGCTGACCGGTTCCTGCTGGATCGGTACTTTGGCGTTTCACCCCTAGTGGCCCGGGAAGTGGTGTTCCGTGCCACCGGAGAGACGGATCGGCGCTTGGCTGCCATGGATGATGCCGCCCGGGATCGGCTGTGGGGGGAACTGGCAGATCTCATCGCCCGCATCCGGGACAACCGCCTGACGCCGGTGTGCCTCTCCCGCCAGGGAAAGATGGAGGAGTTTTCCTACCTGCCTATCACCCAGTACGGCACTGCCATGGAAAGCCGTACTTATGAGAGCTTTTCGGCCCTGATGGATGACTTCTACGCTGCCCGGGAGCGGCAGGAGCGGGTGCGCCAGCGGGGCGCGGATCTGATCCGCACCGCCACCACCGCCCGGGACCGCCTGCGGCGCAAACTGGCCCAGCAGCAGCGGGAGTATGCCCAGACCCAGGACCGGGATCACTTGCGGGTATGCGGAGACCTCATCACCTCCAACCTCTACCGCATGAAGCGGGGAGAGTCCCGGCTGGTGACGGAGGATTTCTATCAGGAGGATTGCCCCCAGGTGGAGATTCCCCTGGATCCGCTGCTGACGCCTCAGGAGAATGCTGCCAAATACTATAAGCGTTACACCAAGGCCAAGACTGCAGAGCGCTATCTCCGGGAACAGATGGAAATCGCCCGACGGGATCTGGAGTATCTGGAAAGTGTCCTTCAGGAGATCAATCAGGCGGAGACAGAGCAGGATTTCCTGGATATCCGGGAGGAATTGCGGGAATCCGGTTTTCTGCGCCAGCAGGGAAAGGGGAAGAAGCTGCCCAAGCGGCCGGATAAGCCCCGGGAGTTTTGCACCTCCTCCGGTTTCCGGGTGCTGGTGGGACGCAACAACCGTCAGAACGACCGCCTGACCCTCAAGGACGCCGGACCCCGGGATCTGTGGTTCCACACCCAGAAGATTCACGGTTCCCATGTGATCCTCTTCACCCAGGGACGGGAGGTGGATGACGACACCATCGTGGAGGCTGCCAAGCTGGCAGCCTGGTTCTCCCAGGCCCGGGAGAGCGGCAACGTTCCGGTGGATTATACGCCGTTAAAATTCGTTAAGAAACCTGCCGGGGCCCGCCCCGGTATGGTCATTTACACCACCTGCAAAACCGTGAATGTAACCCCGGAGGAATCCATTGTTCAACAGCTGAAAAAGTAAAGATCGGAACTGAGAGCAAGCCGCTGTGTTTTCAACGGCTTGCTCTTTTTCACAATATTTGTTAAATAATTTGTGCAAAATCAATGTTGCAAACGTTTGAAAAATGAATAAAATAAAATCTCAAGAATTATGGTGGACGGGGACTGCCCGCGGAACGGAGGAAGATTGGATATGTCCTATCGTTTTTTGATGGATCTGGCGCTGATTTTGCTGAGTACCAAGCTGCTGGGCCTGTTTACCCAGAAGTTTCAGATGCCCCAAGTAGTGGGAGCGCTGCTGGCAGGACTGCTGCTGGGGCCTGCGGGATTGAACATTCTCTCTGAGACGGAGTTCCTCTCTCAGCTCAGCGAACTGGGCGTCATCGTGCTGATGTTCTCCGCCGGCATGGAGACGGATATCCAGGAACTGCGCCGCAGCGGCAAAGCGGGCTTCCTGGTGGCTCTTTGCGGTGTGCTGGTACCTCTTGTCATGGGCACCGGTCTTGCCTGGGCGGCGGGACGGACGGGACTGCTGACCAATACCAGCTTTTTGGAGGATGTGTTCATCGGCACCATCCTGACAGCCACCTCTGTGAGCATCACGGTGGAGACGCTGCGGGAGCTGGGAAAGCTGGACACCAAGGCGGGCAATACCATCCTGGCGGCGGCTCTGATCGACGATGTGCTGGGCCTGATCGCCCTGACACTGGTAAGCAGTGTGGCGGGCGGCGATGAGAGCGTGGTGCTGGTCTTAGGAAAGATCGTGCTGTTCTTCGTCTTTGCCATTGTGGTGGGCCTGGCGGCCCGCTGGGGCCTTTGCTGGATGATGGAACGGGCCCACGAGCGGAATTTGCGCCGCTATCCGGTGCTGGCATTTGTGCTGTGCTTGCTGATGGCCTACTGTGCTGAGGCGTTTTTCGGCGTGGCAGACATCACGGGTGCCTATGCGGCGGGCCTGGTGGTCTCCTGCACGCCCAAGGCCCAGTATATCGCCTCCAAGTATGAGCCTCTGGGCTATCTGCTTTTGACGCCGGTGTTCTTTGCCAGTATAGGCATCAATGTGCAGGCCAGCGCCATGAGTACCGGCGTGTGGGTGTTCTCCATTTTGCTGCTGATCGTGTCTGTGATCTCCAAAATGGTGGGCTGCGGCCTGGGAGCCCGGTTCTGCGGCTTTACCTCCCGGGAGAGCCTGCAGGTGGGTACCGGCATGGTCTGCCGCGGTGAGGTGGCACTGATCGTAGCCAACCGCGGGCTGGAACTGGGTGTCCTCTCTGCGCCCATGATGACCCCGGTGATCATTACAGTGGTGGGCGGCACCATTCTCACCCCTATTCTCCTGAAGCTGGTATTCCGCGGAGAGCCCCACAAGCTGGAGGAGAACAGCCTGGCCGATCACTACCGGGAGGTGGCGCAGCTGGATATCGTCTCCGATCAGCTGCTCAATCAGAACCGGGAGTATGAAAACCAGGGCGAGCAGAAACAGAAAAAGAAATGAGTATGAAAAGCGAGCAGCCAGGGAATATTCCCGGCTGCTCGTTTTTTCAGGGATCGTCAGGCGCTGGCTGTGTGTCCGTGTTCCTCCCGGTCCCGGAACAGCAGTGTGATGCACCACAGTCCGGCCAGTCCCACCAGCGTGTAAACGATGCGGGACAAAATGGCCATCTGGCCGCCAAAGAGGAACGCCACCGTGTCAAAGCCGAACAGGCCGATGCCGCCCCAGTTCAGGGCACCGACGATGACCAGCAGCAGCGCAAGCTTGTCAAGCAGCATATGCTATACCTCCATTCCTAGGTTTGCGGATAGGTTGCCCACAGCACAGCAAAATATGCGGAGTCGGAAAGGTCGGCCTTTTTATCGCAAAATTTCCAAATGCGATTGAAAAGGGAAGGGGGGCTATTGTATAATCAAACTGAAATCATCCCCGCAGAACCGGGGACATATTTGAGATGATAAGGGGTTGCACGTATGAATATTGTCTGCCTGGACATGGAGGGCGTTCTGGTGCCCGAAATCTGGATCGCCTTCGCGGAGGCCAGCGGCATTCCGGAGCTGCGCCGTACCACCCGGGATGAGCCGGACTATGACAAACTGATGCGCTGGCGTCTGGGAATCCTCAAAGAACACGGTCTGGGCCTTAAGGAGATCCAGGCCACCATTGCCAAGATCGATCCGCTGCCTGGCGCCAAGGCCTTTTTGGACGAGCTGCGCACCCTCACCCAGGTCATTATCCTCAGTGATACTTTTGAAGAGTTCGCCAAGCCCCTGATGGAAAAGCTGGGCTGGCCCACCATCTTCTGCAATTCGCTGGAGGTGGCGGAGAGTGGCGAGATTACGGGCTTCAGGATGCGTTGCCAGCAGTCCAAGCTCACCACTGTGAAGGCCCTGCAGTCCATCGGATATGACACCATCGCCAGCGGCGACAGCTATAACGATCTGGGCATGATCCAGGCCAGCAAGGCGGGCTTCCTCTTCAAGAGCACCGAGCAAATCAAGAAGGATCATCCGGAGCTGCCGGCCTATGAGGAGTTTGATGACCTTCTGAACGCGATCAAAGCTGCGCTGTAATGCGAAATTACTTTACATAAATTTGGCATATTTTTGCCGTACGATGCGGCCTCCGCCGCTCCCCGGGGAGGCTGACCGGAGATTTACTTTTGAAAGGAGATGCCCCATGAACGAAAAATTCAAGCACCTGGGCTTTTATCCCGCAGACATCCTGCTGCCTAAGGATGCGGATATGACCAAGTGGGCCGTAGTGGCCTGCGATCAGTTTACCTCCCAGCCGGAGTACTGGCAGGCAGTGGAGGAAACGGTGGGCGACGCCCCCTCCACCCTGCAGCTGATTTTGCCGGAGGCAAAACTCAATGAGCCCGATGTGGATGAACACATCGCCGGGATCAACGCGGCCATGCAGGATTATCTGGACCGAGGCATCTTCCGTACGCTGGCAGACTCCCTGATCTACATCGAGCGGGTACAGTCCGACGGCAAGGTCCGCCACGGCCTGATTGGTATGGTGGATCTGGATCAGTATGACTTTACCCCCGGTTCCGGCGCCCTCATCCGGGCCACGGAGGGTACCGTTCTCTCCCGGATCCCGCCCCGGGTTCGGGTGCGTCAGGACGCGCCCATCGAGCTGCCCCATGTGATGCTGCTCATTGACGATCCGGACCGCACAGTCATCGAGCCCATGACCGCCCAGAGCGGCTCCATGGAGAAGCTCTATGACTTTGACCTCCAGCAGGGAGGTGGTCATCTCACCGGCTGGAAGCTGACGGAGAAGCAGATTGATGCCGCGGCGGACGCCCTTACCGCCCTGTGCAGCGGGGAGGAGATGGAGAAAAAATACGGCATGAAGGGTGCGGCGCCTCTGCTGTTCGCCGTGGGCGACGGCAACCACTCCCTGGCAACCGCTAAGCAGTGCTATGAAAATCTGAAAAAGGTGACGCCGGAGAGTGAATGGGCCAACCTGCCCGCCCGGTACGCGCTGGTGGAGGTGGTGAACAACCACGACGACGCACTGCAGTTCGAGCCCATCCACCGGGTGCTCTTCGGTGTGGAGCCGGAGGCAGTTTTGCAGGCGTTCCTGGATTTCTATCCCGGCGCCCATGAGGGCCAGGGACCGGGCCACACCATTGCCTACACCTATGCGGGCCACACGGGCTTTGTCACTGTACCGGAGCCCAAGGTTCAGTTGGCAGTGGGAACGCTGCAGGCCTTTATTGATGAGTATCTCAAGACCCACGGCGGCGAGGTGGATTATATCCACGGCGATGACGTCACGGATCAGTTGGGTGCCAAGCCCGGCAACATTGGCTTCAAACTGCCCGCCATGGGTAAGGAGCAGCTGTTCAAGACGGTCATGGCTGACGGTGTACTGCCCCGCAAGACCTTCTCCATGGGTCATGCCCAGGATAAGCGCTACTACGTGGAGGCCCGCAAGATCAAATAAAAAAAGCAACAAAGCGCCGCAGGCAACCGCCTGCGGCGCTTTTTGCCCTTCCGCTTCCCAGCAGGCGGCAGGTGTGGTATACTGCCCATAGGACCGGGCTGTGGCCCGGAGGAGGTGGAATATGAAGACCATCACGCTGGAAGCACCCGCAAAAGTGAATCTTGCGCTGGATATTTTGCGCAAACGCCCGGACGGGTATCACGATATGGATATGGTGATGCAGACGGTGTCCCTGACTGATACCGTCAGCGTCACGGAGACCGGGGAGGGGTTTTCCCTGTTGGCGGAGGGCATTACCCTGCCTCCGGGGAAGAAGTCCCTGGAGCAGCAGGCGGCAGAGGCCTTTTTTCAAAAGCTGGGACGGCCTATGCCGGGACTGACGGTGCAACTCACCAAGCGCATCCCTGCTTACGCGGGGATGGGCGGCGGCAGCGCAGATGTGGCGGCGGTGCTGCGGGGGCTGCGGACGTTGTACGCCCCGGAACTGCCCCTTACGGTTCTGGAAGAGATCGGTTTCACTGTGGGCAGCGATATGCCCTTCTGTGTCCGTGGCGGTACCTGCCGGGCCCGGGGCCGGGGAGAGGTGCTGACAAATCTTACCCCGCTGCCGGAGTGTTGGTTTGTGATCTGCAAGCCGGATTTTGACATCCCTACGCCCACCCTCTTTGCCCGGGTGCGGCCGGACGCTTTGGAGAACCGGCCGGATCTTTCCGGGATGCAGCGGGCGTTGGGGATGGGAGACCTTGCGGGAGTGGCGGAGCGTTTGAGCAATGTTTTTGAAAGCGTCCTGCTGCCGGAGGATGGGGAGGTCTTCTCCATCAAAACCCGCCTCATAGAGCTGGGGGCCCTGAACGCCGCCATGAGTGGCTCCGGCCCCACGGTGTTTGGGATATTCTCACAAGAGAAACCGGCGCGGATGGCGGCGGAAAACCTGCGAAATACCCATCGGCAGGTCTTCCTTGCCAACCCAACAAGCTGGGAAAAACTGAAAAAAAATTAAAAGGACTTGTATAAAAATAACGCATTCCGTCCATGATGGGTGTAAGGCTACAAGGTTGGCCTACATAGAAAAAGGACGGAATGATTATGAAGACGGTTTCCAATGGAGAAAGAAATTCCCGCAGGCTCCGGATCTGGGAGCTGGCGTTGCTGATTGGTTTAGCGGTGTTTTTGCTGACAGGGGCACTGTCCCTGCGCTCCCAGGATCAGCTGGCGGATAAGGTGGTTCGGCTCCACGTACTGGCAAACTCCGATTCAGAGGAGGATCAGACACTGAAATTGAAGGTTCGGGACCGTGTGTTGGAGCGGGCCACAGAACTTTTAGAGCAGGCCGCCGACCGCAAAGAGGCGGAGGCGCTGCTGCGGGGGCAGCTGCTGGAGCTGGAGGAGATCGCGGCGGAAGAGATCGCTGCCAATGGTTATGACTATCCTGTCAGCGTTGAGTTGGAACCGACCCAGTTCCCCACCAAGGAGTATGACGGCTTCGCCCTGCCGGCCGGGGAGTATCTGGCGCTGCGGGTCATCATCGGCGAGGGAGCCGGGCAGAACTGGTGGTGTGTGGTGTTTCCGCCCCTTTGCACCGCCGCCTCCTCCGATGTGCCGGAGACGGCGCTGGCAGCGGGGCTCTCCGGGGAGGAGGTTTCCCTCATTACCGAGGCGGACGCCGGATATAAGCTGAAATTCAAAAGCGTGGAGCTGTGGGAATCCCTGATGGCCAAGCTGTCGGGAGAATAAAAGCAAGAGATACCCCGGGGAGCAGATGCTCCCCGGGGGATTTTTTTGTATCAGCGGCGCAGATAGGCATCGATGTCGAAGTCCAGCAGTTTTGTATCCCGCTTTAAGTACAGGGGATGGTGGGGGTGGCCGGATTTCAGCAGGGGCCCTGCCGTATACCACCGGGCGCCTGCCGCCTTGCCGTCGGCGGCGAAGTCCCGCATGCAGTCCATGAGATAGGCCCGCTTCATGATAATGTTGCCCCAGGCGGCCCAGACCGCCGGATGGTCCGAAAGGGAGAGAAGATAGCGGAAGGCCTTGCGGTTTTCTGCGTGGAGCTCCGGGTTGCACAGAGGCTCCATGTCGTCAGGACGGGTTGCCCGCTGGGCGTAGACGTTGAACATCAGGAAGCTGTCGTAACCGTTGGAGAGGGCAATGCGCTCCACGGACTGGAGCGTGGGATCCAGGGCGTCCGGCGCGGCGGTGGAGGGATTGATGCCCACGCAGATCAGAGGACAGCTGCCCCGGGTACCCAGAATGTACCGGTATTCGGAGTAGCGGTTGGGGACATACAGCCAGCGGGCCACATCGTAGTCCGGAGAGGGGTGCAGGGCCTCTTCCAGTGCGGGGGCGAAGTGTTCCAGCTGCAGCTGCTGGGTGGTTCCCTGGGGAATATGCATGGCATGGCCTCCTGGTTTCGTCATTTTTCTCAGCATACCACACCTGGGGGCAAAAGGCAACGGAGGGTGGCCACAGCGGCGGAAATGTGGTATCATGGCTCCAGATAACCTCCTCCCGGGACGCGCCGGGAGAGAACAGGCAGGAGGCAAGCCATGCTGACGATCTTGATGGGCCGGGCAAAAACGGGAAAATCAGATGCCGTGCTGGGGCGGATCCGGGAGCTGGGGGACAGCAGCCGCCAGATCCTGCTGGTGCCGGAGCACGCTTCCCATCAGGCGGAGGTGGATCTTTGCCGCTTCTGCGGAAATACCGCCAGCCGCCATGCGGAGGTGCTGAGCTTCCGGCGGCTGGGGGACCGGGTGCTGGGCATTACCGGGGGCCTTGCCCAGGTAACGCTGGATGCCGGCGGCAAGCTCCTGACGCTGCAAAAGGCTATGGGGGAAGTGGCCCCTATGCTGCGGGTGTACCGCCGCCCCTCCCGGAAAGCGGCCTTTTTGCAGCAAATGCTGGATCTGCTGGATGAGCTGCGGTGCTACGAGGTGACGCCCCAGGTGCTGGAGGAGCAGTCCCGGGCCATCCCCGGGGCCACCGGGGAAAAGCTCCGGGACCTGAGCCTCCTGTACGCCGCCTACGAAGCCCGGCTGCTGCGTCCGGGGTTCGATGCCCGGGACCGCATGAGCAAGCTGTGCGACCATCTGGCAGAGTCCGGCTATGTCCGGGACAAGGACGTCTTTCTGGATGGCTTTACCTATTTCAACGCCCAGGAGCGCCGGGTGCTGGAGGTCATGCTCCGCCAGGCCCGGTCTGTCACGGTGACGCTGCTGGCAGACCCCGCCCGGCAGGAGCGGGAGATCTTCCAGGCGGGCCTGCGGACCCGGGAGCAGCTGGTGCGGCTGGCCCAGGGAGCGGGATGCCCCTGGGAGGAGACGGTGCTTCGCAGCCAGGACCCCACGGCCCTGGGCCATGTGGAACGCTGCTTTTTCGGGGAGACCCTTCCCTTTGACGGAGATTTCTCCGCAGTCCGGGTGCGGGAGGCGGAGAGCCTCTATGACGAGGTGGAGCAGACGGCGGCGGACATTCTGCACCTGGTGGCGTCCGGGAAGTGCCGCTTCCGGGACATCACTGTGGCGGCCCGGAACATGGCGGATTATGAGGGGACCATTGAGACGGTGTTCCAGCGCTATGGCATCCCCGCCTATCTCAGCCGCCGCAGCGACATGCTGGAAAAGCCGGTGTGGAGCCTGGTGACAGGGGTCCTCTCCGCCATCGAAACCGGCTTTGAATACGAGGAGATGTTCCGCTGGCTGAAAACCGGCCTGGCGGGACTGACGGCGGACGAGTGCGACCTGCTGGAAAACTATGTCCTCAAGTGGGAGATCCACGGCCAGATGTGGCTGCGGGACGTGGACTGGACGGGAAATCCCGACGGCTACGGCGCTCCCATGGATCAGCGCCGTCAGGAGCGGCTGGACCAGGTGAATGCCATTCGTCGCCGGGTGCGGGAGCCCCTGGCGGAATTGAGCGGTGCCCTGCGAGAGGCGGAGACAGCTAGTGGGAAAGTGGATGCACTTTACAGTTTTTTGGAACGTCTGGATCTGCAAAACGTCCTGGAGGGACAGATGCGCGCCCAGGCGGAGGCGGGACGGCTGCAGGAGGCGGAGGAGACGGCCCAGCTGTGGGAGATCCTGTGCGGGATTCTGGATCAGTTCGTGGAGATCCTGGGGGACGAGCCCATGGAGCAGGAGGAGTTCTCCCGCCTGCTGCGGCAGGTGGCCTCCCAGTACAGCGTGGGCACCATTCCGGTATCGCTGGACCAGGTGTCCGTCAGTGAGATCACCCGCAACGACCGGCATACGGTGGGATATCTCTTTCTATTAGGCGCCAACGATCACGTGCTTCCGGCGGTGGGGCAGAGCGGCGGCATCCTCAACGAGGATGACCGGGAGGAGCTGGCCATCCGGGGCATTGACCTGGCCCCCACCGGGATGGATCAGCTGGCCATTGAGCTGCAGCTCATCTATGCCGCCCTGGCCCAGCCCACCCGGGGACTGAATGTCAGCTACCCCGTGTGCGACGTCTCCGGCAGTGAGCTGCGGCCCGCCTTTGTGGTGGAGCGGCTGCGGGAGCTGTTCCCGGGATTGGAGATCCAACGAGCTTCTGACAAGGGATATCGCTTAACAGCAGTGACCCCGGCCTTGGAGGCGGCCGGGCAGGATCCCGGCGGGGCCCTTTGGACGTATCTTGCCGCCCGGCCGGAGTTTGCGGGGCGGCTCACGGCCATGGAGCGGGCGGCATCGCTGCGGCGGGGGAAACTGTCCCCGGCGGCGGTGCGGGCGCTGTACGGCCAGCGGGTGAGCCTCACTGCCTCCCGGCTGGAACGGGTGCGCAGCTGCCACTTTGCCTATTTCATGGAGTACGGCCTGCGGGCAAAGCCCCGGACAGCGGCGGCCTTTGACGCGCCCCAGATCGGCACGTTCCTCCACTACCTGCTGGAAAACGTCACCCGGGAGGTTCTGGCCCGGGGCGGTTTTGACCAGGTGGGGGAGGAGGATCTCCACGCCCTGGTGCGCCTTTACATCCAGCGCTATGTGGAGCAGGAGCTCCACAATTTCCAGGACCGGGGCGCCCGGTTCCGGTATCTCTTTGATCGCCTGCGCAATACGGCGTACGCTGTGGTGGACCAGGCGGCGGCAGAGCTGCGCTGCTCGGACTTCGTGCCCCTGGCCTTTGAGCTGTCCTTTGGGGACGGCAAGGAGCTGCCTGCCGTGGTGATCTCCGAGCCCGATGGGGAACTGCGGGTAGGCGGCAAGGTGGACCGGGTGGACGGCTGGGTGAAGGACGGGAAGCTCTATCTGCGGGTGGTGGACTACAAGTCCGGCAAAAAGGCCTTTGACCTGGCCTCCGTGCGGATGGGGCTGGATATCCAGATGCTGCTCTACCTCTTTGCCCTGCAGAAAGAGGGCCCCCAGCGCTTCCAGATGCCGGTGGAGCCCGCCGGCGTGCTGTATTTCCCGGCCCGGGACGAGATCTTGCCGGCGGAGCGGAACATTGCGCCGGAGAAGCTGCAGCGGGAGGTGGAGCGCCAGCTGCGGCGCACGGGACTGCTGCTTGCGGACCCGGCGGTGCTTCAGGCCATGGAGCACTCCGCCCTGGAGGAGCCCCGGTACCTTCCGCTGCGGGTGGGCCGGGACGGCAGCGTCTCCGGCTCCATCGCCTCCGCCGCCCAGCTGGGGCGGCTGGGGCTGTACGTGGACAAGCTCCTGCGCCAGATCGCCCGGGAGGTGCGCCGGGGCAACATCGACGCCGATCCCTGCTGCCGCAG
>ERZ857521.1885-NODE-1885-length-22506-cov-4.315754_pt1 | contig 22506 bp, 22 predicted proteins | sample MGYA00519701_ERZ857521 | MGnify/ENA primary metagenome ERZ857521 (study PRJEB31778, sample SAMEA3449346) | human gut metagenome | biome: human gut; feature: human-associated habitat; material: faeces | place: United Kingdom | collected 2010/2012 ...
CACCGGCGTCATCATCCTGGCGGCCACCAACCGCCCGGAGTCCCTGGACCCGGCCCTCACCCGTCCCGGCCGGTTTGACCGCCGGGTCCCCGTGGAGCTGCCGGACCTCCAGGGCCGGGAGGAGATTTTGAAGGTCCATGCCAAAAAGATCAAGGTGGCGGAGGATGTGGACTTCCAGCAGATCGCCCGGATGGCCTCCGGCGCCTCCGGCGCGGAGCTTGCCAACATCGTCAACGAGGCGGCCCTACGGGCCGTGCGGGACGGCCGCAGGTACGCTACCCAGGCGGATCTGGAGGAGAGCATCGAGGTGGTCATCGCCGGCTATCAGAAGAAGAACGCCATCCTCACGGATCAGGAGAAGTGGACGGTGGCCTATCACGAGGTGGGCCACGCCCTGGTGGCGGCCCGGCAGAACCACTCCGCCCCGGTGCAGAAGATCACCATCATCCCCCGCACCTCCGGCGCCCTGGGCTACACCATGCAGGTGGAGGAGGGGAACCACTACCTGATGACCAAGGAGGAGCTCCTCAACAAGATCGCCACCTACACCGGCGGCCGGGCGGCAGAGGAACTGGCGTTCGGCACCGCCTCCACCGGCGCCTCCAACGACATCGAGCAGGCCACCAAGCTGGCCCGGGCCATGGTCACCCGCTACGGCATGAGCCCCGACTTCGACATGGTGGCCATGGAGACCACCACCAACCAGTACCTGGGCGGGGACAGCTCCCTGTCCTGCTCCGCCCAGACCCAGGCGGAGATCGACCGCCAGGTGGTGGAGATCGTCCGCAAGCAGCATGAAAAGGCCGCCAAGATCTTGGCCGACGACCGGAAAAAGCTGGACGAGATCTCCCACTACCTCTACGAGAAGGAGACCATTACCGGCAGCGAGTTCATGGAGATCCTGAACCGGGAAGAAAACTGAAACCATCACCCGTGAAAAAAGCCCGGCGGAGCGCCTTGTGCGCTTCGCCGGGCTTTGCAGTGTCGCCAGGGGGACCGTTATTCCCCCACAGCCGCCTGGAGACGGGCAAGATCCTCCTGGTCCGGGTGGCTGAGGGCCTGGTCAAAATTTTCCAGCATGGCGGTGCGCCGGGGGCTCTCCTCCATGGCCGCATAGCGGTCCCGCACCGCCTGGGGCATCTTGCCCTGGCACATGTAGGTGCCGGTCACCTGGACGCCGGGGGCCAGATTGGCCTTCACCCGGTCCAGGATCTGCTGGAAGTAGGCGGGGGCGCCTCCAAACCCGGCGGTGCCGAAGAGAAACACCTTCTGATCCGTCAGGCTCTGCAGAAAGCGGGCGGTGGGCTCGTCGCAGGTGCCCTTGTCCGTCCAGAATCCCACATAGACCGTGTCGGCGGCCAGAGCCTGGGGAGCCGGGGCGCCGAAGTAGCGGCAATCCTCCTGAGGCAGGGCCTCCCGGACGGCCTGGGCCAGCATGGCGGTGTTGCCGGTGCGGCTGCTGTAAACGATGGCGTAGCTCATTTGGTTTCCTTCCTTTCATAGATACAGTGGACGCCCCGGTGGGCCATCATGCCTCCCAGGCACTCCTTGTTGCAGCGGACACAGCGGTGGATGGTTTCCGGATGGCCGGAGCAGACCTTGTTGGGCCACTCCGGGTCGGCGGTGAGCTGGCGGCTCATGGCGGCACAGTCGATCCGTCCGCTTTCCAGCTGTGCCTCCACAAAATCGGGGTCAGTGAGCCCGCCCACACCGCAGATGGGCAGCCGGGTGAGCCGGCGCACCTGATCGCAGAATTTCAAAAAGCAGCCCTCCGCCCCGAACTCCGGATGGCTTTTGGGGGGGATGGTGTCGGTGAGCTCCCCGTGGTTGGCCAGGGTTACGTGGAAGCTGGTGACTCCCGCCTGCTCCAGCAAGGGGACAAAGATGGGCAGCTCATCCTCCAGCACCCCGGCGTTGCCGTAGTGGGGATCCTCCTGGCGCACTGCCAGCTTGTAGTCGATGGGCACGTGGGGCAGGCGGCGGCGGATGGCGGACACCGCCTCCACGGCGAAGCGGGCCCGGTTTTCCGGACTGCCGCCGTAGCGGTCGGAGCGGTGGTTGAAGAGGGCGGAGCTGAAGCTGCCGCACATCCGGTCCCCGTGGACCTGCACCATGTCAAAGCCTGCCTGCATGGCCAACTCTGCTGCCTTGCCGAAGGCGTCGGTGATCTCCGCCACCTTTTTCTCCGGCAGGCCGGTGATATAGGGCCCCACCTGCTGGTTCAAGAGGGGCCGCAGTTCCTCCATGGAGATACGCTTGGTGAGCACGCCGGGGATGTACCGGATCATTCCCTTGAGGTTGGAGTCGGACTGGTGGAGCTGGGCGCACAATTTGCACCCGTAGGGATGGACGGCGTCCGACAGAGATTTGTAGAAGGCAAAGCCCTTCTTGGTGTACAGGGAGGGGCCGAAGCCATGGGGCAGCACCGGTACGTCACCGATGATGATCATGGCGCAGCCTCCGGCGGCGATCTTCTTCATCCGCTCCACCAGCTCCTCCTGGGGAAGGCCCAGGGAGGTGGGGGCAAAGACGATCCGGTTCTTTAGGGTCAGCCCGCCGTAGTTCAGGGGGCTGCAAATGGTTTCGTACATGTGGAATCCGCTTCTTTCCCAGAGGCTTTTGCCAAGAGGGCAAAGAGCTGTTCCCGCTCCTTCTGATCCAGAGGGGTCAGGGCGGCTTCATCCCAGTCGAAGAACACCTGGTGGCTCACCTGAAAGGCCTGCTGCCCTTTGGGGCTCAGATCCAGATGGTAGGCACGGCCGGACTTCTCCCGGGTGAGGAAGCCCTCCTCTACCAGCCGGGTGACGGTGCGCTGGGAATAGCCCCAGTCCAGCCCCAGGGCCGCAGTGAGCTGGGCCTGGGTGCAGCCCGGGTGCTTGCCCACGTAGATCACTGGAAACAGCGACCCGAAGTTCAGCCCCAGGGCCTGGAGATGCCGGGAGGTGTAGGCGGTAAAGCTGCGGTGGAAGACGGTGGCGTAGTAGGCCAGGGTCTGGAACATGGAACGGTCAACTCCTTTTTCTTGACTTGGTCAAGTATAACGGCTATACTTGATAAAGTCAAGTATCAAATTCAAAAAAAATCGGAGCAAAGTGAACTTTGCTCCGACGATGGTGCGCGAGGCGGGACTTGAACCCGCACGTCCGTAATGGACACTAGAACCTGAATCTAGCGAGTCTGCCAATTCCACCACTCGCGCATACAGCGGACGGTCTTTTTGGGAACCGAACTGGTGCGGCTGACGGGATTTGAACCCACACGTCGATTCGACACCAGCACCTCAAGCTGGCCTGTCTACCAGTTCCAGCACAGCCGCAAATACATTCCCTAGAAAAGACTGCTTGATTATTATAGCGGGAACCACAGCTGATGTCAACCTTAATTTTTTGTTTTTCCCGAAAAAATTTCCTCCGCCGGGAAGTGCTCCCGGCGGAGGACGGAAGACAGGAACCTCAGCGCTGATCCATGGGGGTATAGGAGCGGAAGGGCTCCACACACTCGTACCGGGGACGGATCAGCTTGCCGCCGGAGGAGAGCTCCTCCATCCGGTGGGCGCTCCAGCCGGAGATCCGGGCCACGGCGAAGAGGGGGGTGTAGAGCTCGATGGGCAATCCCAGCATCTCATAGACGAAGCCGCTGTAAAAGTCGATGTTGGTGGAGAGGACGGACTTGTGCTGGCGCTCCATCAGCAGCTCCTTGCCGATCCGTTCCACGTTGCGGTACAGCGCCAGTTCATCCTCCCGGCCCTTTTCCGCCGCCAGGCGGTACACATAGTCCCGGAAGACCTCGCAGCGGGGGTCGCTCTTGGTATACACCGCGTGGCCCAGGCCGTAAATGAGGCCGCTGCGGTCAAAGGCCTCCTTGTTGAGCATCTTGGTGAGGTAGTCCGCCACACAGCCGTCGTCGTTCCAGTTGGAGACGTTGGCCTCGATGTCCTCCATCATGGCCATGACCTTGCTGTTGGCGCCGCCGTGGCGGGGGCCCTTCAAAGAGGACATGGCTGCCGCGATGGCGGAGTAAGTGTCGGTGCCGGAGGAGGTCACCACATGGTTGGTGAAAGTGGAGTTGTTGCCGCCGCCGTGCTCCGCGTGGAGCACCAGGGCCACGTCCAGCACCCGGGCCTCCAGCTCCGTGTAGCTGCGATCCTCCCGCAGCATCCGCAGGAAATTCTCCGCGGTGGAGAGATCCGGCTTGGGGGTGTGGATAAAGAGGCTCTCCCCCTGGCTGTAACGCCAGGCCTGATAGGCGTAGATGGCCAGCACCGGCATGTTGGCCATCAGCTGCAGGCACTGGCGCAGCACGTTTTCCAGGCCGATGTCGTTGGGCTTGTCGTCATAGCAGAAGAGAGTCAGGATGCCCCGCTGCATGGTGTTCATCAGATCCCGGGGCGGAGCCTTCAAAATGACGTCCCGGAAGAAGTTGGTGGGCAGCGTCCGGTAAGAGGCCAGCTGGCCGCAGAAATCCTGCAGCTGGGACTGGGTGGGCAGCTCCCCGAAGAGCAGCAGGTAGGCCGCCTCCTCAAAGGCATAGCGCCGGCCCCGTGAGCCGGTGACCAGTTCCCGGGTATCGATGCCCCGGTAATAGAGCACACCGTCGGTGGGGATGATGTGTTCCCCCTGGGTGACGTTATAGGACTGGATCTCCGCTACCCGGGTCAGGCCTGTCAAAACACCCCGGCCATCCTCGTCCCGGAGGCCCCGCTTGACGTTGTACTCCTTGTAGAGCTTGGGATCGATGTAGTTCTTCTTTTCCCACTGTTCCTTCAGAGCCAGGATGGCGGGGGTGATCTCGCAGTAGGTGTTCTCGCGGTTCTCTTTCCAAATCATGACGGGGCGCTCCTTTCTGTTTGAACCGGGGTGGCGGCGAATGATCCGCAAAAAAGATTTTTTGCAATTTTAACATATTGATCTTTCGTTTTCAACAGGAAAATAAAAAAATTAAAGAATTTTTTGCATCAAAATTTAGTTTAAATTGCAATTTTACCTGCATACCGGCAAAAAAACAGCCGCCGGAAAGGCGGCTGCCGGAGAGAAGGCAAACAGAGCGGAGCGTCAGAGCTGGGCGAGGGTCTCCCCGATGGGATCCGTAATCACCAGGTCTGCCTGGACGTCCCGGGCCACGGCAGATTTGTTGATGAGCACCAGCTTGTGGCCCCGGTAGTAGTTGATAAGGCCGGCGGCGGGGTAGACATTGAGGGAGGTGCCGCCGATGATGAGCATATCGGCCTCGGCAATGGCACGCAGGGCGTCGTTCAGGGTCTTCTGGTCCAGTCCCTCCTCGTAGAGCACCACGTCGGGCTTCACCTGGCCCCCGCAGGTGCAGTGGGGAACCCCCTCCGTGTGGAGGATGAAGTCCATGCCGTAGAACTTCCCGCAGCGCTCACAGTAATTGCGCAGGACGCTGCCGTGGAGCTCCAGCACGTTGCGGCTGCCGGCGGCCTGGTGGAGGCCGTCGATGTTCTGTGTGACGATGGCCTTCAGCTTGCCCTCCCGCTCCCACTGGGCCAGCTTGTAGTGGGCGGCGTTGGGCTTGGCACCCGGAGCCAGGAGCTTTGCCCGGTAGAACCGGAAAAACTCTTCGGGGTTGCTTTCATAAAAGGTATGGCTTAAAATCACTTCAGGCGGATACTTCCACTGCTGGTGGTAGAGACCGTCGGTGCTGCGGAAATCCGGGATGCCGGACTCCGTGCTGACGCCGGCGCCGCCGAAGAAGACAATGTTGTCGGAGCCCTCCACCAGCTCTTTGAGTTTTTTCACCTGGTCCGTCATATGACCGGATCCCTCCCCTGCAATCTGATAAAATAGAAGTGAACGATTAAGGAGCAAATTGATGAACATCCAGATTTTCGGCTCGTCCAAGTCCTTTGACTCCAAAAAGGCGGAGCGCTGGTTCAAGGAGCGGCGCATCAAGTATCAATACATCGATCTGCCCTCAAAGGGATTATCCCCCCGAGAGTACCAGTCCGTCAAGCAGAAAGTTGGCTTTGAGGCTTTGCTTGACACCAAGTGCCGGGCCTATGAGGCCCTCTACATGCCCTACATCACCCCGGAGGCCCGGGAGGAGAAGCTCCTGGAGCACCCGGAGCTTTTCCGTACCCCCATCGTGCGCAACGGGAAGGAGGCCACCGTGGGCTACTGCCCGGAGATTTGGCAGACCTGGGCGTGAAAACAGGTCGAAAGCGCATATACTAATGGGGCATCCGGAAGGAAAGGAGGCGGCGTATGCCGGAGATCTATCTGCGGTCCCTGCCCAGGAACCGGCTGATCCGGGGGGCATATCTGATGATCCAGCGGTATCTGCGGCACAATGTGGGCTCCCAGGCGGCCGCGTTGGCCTTTTACCTGCTGTTTATGATCTTCCCCTTTTTGATTTTCATCAGCGCCCTGCTGGGCTTGCTGCAGCTGGATGTGGCGGGCATCCTGGCGGGGCTGGAGGAGATCCTGCCCGGGGAAGTGGTGGAGCTCATCGCCATGTACCTCAATCACGTGGGAGAGAGTTCCAACCTGCGGATCCTGCTCTTCGGGCTGTTCTTCTCTTTCTATTTCCCCATGCGGGCCACCAACTCCCTGATGCGTTCCGTGCGCATCGCCTATCATCTGGGGCCGCCCCGAGGGCCGGTGCGCCATGTGCTCAAGACCCTGCTCTACACGGTGATGCTGATTTTGGTCATTGCCGTGACGCTGACCCTCATGAGCGTCAGCGACCGGCTTCTGGCCTACGCCGTGGCCAATTTCCAGCTGCCGCCCTTTGTGGCCCGCCTCTGGGGCCAGCTGCGGTTTCCCGTAGCAGCGGTGGCGGGGTACTTTGCCCTGTTCTTTCTCTACGCCCTCTCTCAGGACGGCCGCCAGCCCTGGCGGAACATCTGGCCCGGAACGCTGGCGGCCCTGGCCGCCTGGCTGTGTCTTTCCTGGCTCTACGCGGTGTATGTGGATAATTTCGCCCACTACTCCGTACTCTACGGATCCATCGGAACGGTGATCGTGCTTTTGATCTGGCTCTATATGAGCGCCGCCATTTTGATTCTGGGGGCGGAGCTCAACGGCACCATTATGTCGCTGCGCCGGGAGCAGTGGGACGACGCAAAAAAGTCGTGAACGGTTTTTGAATTCCCACCGCCGTTTCTTTACAACAACCGGAAAAAACGCTACAATATTCCCCGTATACAAACCCTGGAAAGAAAGGAAGCATCCAAGACTGATGGAAGAAAAACTGCGCGAATATGCCCGCCTTCTGGTGCGGGTGGGCCTTAATGTACAAAGGGGCCAGACCCTGGTGATCTCCTGCCCGGTAGAGTGCGCCTTCTTTGCCCGCATGTGCGCTCAGGAGGCCTATGACATTGGCTGCCGGGAGGTGGTCATGAATTGGCACGACGACGCCATGGTCCGGATGAAGTATCTCCACGCTGCCGAGGACGTCTTCGACACGGTGCCCTTGTGGCGGCGCCACTTCTTCAATGACTACGCCCAGGAAGGGGCGGCGTACCTGGCCATCTCCGCCACGGACCCCGAGAATCTCAAGGGGGTGGACTCCGGCCGGCTGGTGCGCTCCCAGCAAGCCAGCGGCAAGGCCCTGAAGGAGTTTGACCGGCTGCAGATGTGCAGCGGCTTCCCCTGGTGCATCGCCTCCATCCCCATCCCCAGCTGGGCGGAGCGGGTCTTCCCGGAGGAGCACGGCCAGGCGGCTGTGGACAAACTCTGGGACGCCATCTTCCGCTGTGTGCGCATCAGCGGGGACGGCAAGGCTGTGGAGCGCTGGCAGGCTCACCTTGATACCCTGGCCAAGCGGGTGGAAAAGCTCAACGCCCTGGATTTCAAGTTCCTCCACTACACCAACGCCCTGGGCACGGACCTCACCGTGGAGCTGCCGGAGGGCCACATCTGGGAGGCCGGCAATGACGTGACTCTGGGAGGCCTTCCCTATATCGCCAACATCCCCACGGAGGAGATCTTTACCTCTCCGTTGAAGACCGGGGCCAACGGCGTGGTCTATTCCTCCATGCCCTTGGTGAACGACGGCAACATCATCGACGATTTCCACATGGTGCTCCGGGACGGCAAAATCACCGAGGTCCACGCCGGCAAGGGCGAGGAATTCCTCAAGGGCGCCGTCAGTGTAGACGAGGGCGCCGCCTATTTCGGCGAGATCGCCCTGGTGCCCTATGACAGCCCCATCTCCAACCAGAAGACCCTCTTCTACAACACCCTCTTCGACGAGAACGCCGCTTGCCACATCGCCTTCGGCGAGGCCTATCCCTGCCTCAAGGGAGGCCAGCAGATGACCCGGGAGGAGCTGGACGCCCACGGCCTCAACCACTCCATCACCCATGTGGACTTCATGGTGGGCACGGCGGACCTCTCCATCGTGGGCACCACCCGGGACGGCCGTGAGATCCCCGTCTTTGTCAACGGCAACTTCGCACCGGAGTTTTGATACGCTTTGAAATTGTATTGATATTTTAGAGAAAGAAAAGAGGAACCGATTATGGATTACCGGCAGAAAACTTTTGATGAGACCGTCATGGTGGCCCCCGGCGCCGTGGTGGTGGGGGACGTGACGCTGGGAAAGCACGTCAACGTCTGGTACAACGCTGTGCTGCGGGGCGACGACGGCGCCATCACCGTGGGAGAGGGCACCAACATTCAGGACGGCGCCATCCTCCACGAGGAGACCCATGTGGGCGCCGGCTGCACCATCGGTCACGGCGCCATCGTCCACGGCTGCACCGTGGGGGACAACACCCTCATCGGTATGGGGGCCACGATCCTCAACGGCGCCCGGGTGGGCAGCAACTGCATTGTGGGCGCCGGGGCCCTGGTCACCGGTAAGATGGACGCTCCCGACGGGTCCATGATCCTGGGCAGCCCCGCCAAGGTGGTGCGCCCCCTGACGGAGGCGGAGATCGAGGGGAACCGGGGCTCCGCCCGGGGCTATCTGGAGTGCGCGGAGAACTTCCGCAAGGGCTGAGCGGGAAAACCCACAAAACAAGGGCTTGGTGACGGGCCGCTTTTGGCGCTTTGCCGATTGCGCGGCGGGCTGGGGAACGGTATACTCTGTTGCTGTGTTTTTTGATTCTTTTCACCGCAAAGGAGCCATTCGTGATGCCGCAGATCTCTCCCCAGACCCGCCGGGTCTTCTTTTTGTCCCTGCCCATCTTTGCCGAGCTGCTGCTGCAGCTGCTGGTGGGCAACATGGATCAGTTCATGATCTCCCACTTCGGCGCTGCCGCCGTGGCCTCCATCGGCAACGGCAACCAGGTGATGAACGTGGTGGTCATCGTGCTGGAGACCGTGAGTGCCGCCACCACCATCCTGCTGACCCAGCACATTGGAGCCGGGCAGCAGGGAGAGGCGTGCAACGAGATCGCCACGGTGGGCGTGGCGGTGAGCGCTGCCTTCAGCCTGGCGATGGGGCTGGTGCTGCTGTGCTTTCCCCAGACTCTTTTCACCCTGCTGCGTACCCCGGCGGAGTCCTTCGCCGGGGCCTGTCTCTATACCCGCATCGTAGGCGGCGCCGTGGTGATCCAGGGGCTGTACATCGAGCTTTGCGCCGTGCTGCGCAGCTACACCCTCCTCAAGGAGGTGGTGGCGGTGTCGGTGGTGATGAACCTTTTGAACGTGGCGGGCAACGCCGTCCTCATCAACGGCTTTTTCGGTCTCCCCCGGATGGGGGTGGCGGGTGCCGCCGTGTCCACCTGCATTTCCAAGGCCGTGGGACTGATCCTGGTGATCTGGATGCTGCACCGCAAGTGCTCCGTGCGCTTTTCCCTGCGCTATCTGCGCCCATTCCCCGTATCCACCTGTAAGCGCCTGCTGGGCATCGCCATGCCCTCGGGGATGGAGTCTCTCTCCTATAACGTCTCCCAAATCTTCATTCTGCGCTTCATCAACGTTATGGGCACCGCCGTCATTGCCACCAAGGTCTACGGCAGCATGCTGGCCAACGTGGCCTATGTCTACGCCATCGCCGTGGCCCAGGCTACCCAGATCATCGTGGGATACATGCTGGGGGCCCGGAAGCTGGACGAGGTGAAATGCCGGGTGTGGTCTACCGTCCGCATCGCCCTGGGGGTGTCGGAGTGCCTGACGCTGGTGATCTTTCTCTTCTGCGACCCCATTTACAGCATTTTTACCGCCGATCCCACCATCCACGCCCTGGGCCGCCAGATCCTGCTGGTGGAATTTGTCCTGGAGATCGGCCGGGCCATCAACATCGTCATGACCCGGGCCCTTACCACCGCCGGGGAAGTGTGGTACCCGGTGACGGTGGGCATCTTCAGCATGTGGACGGTGGCAGTGGCCGGCGGCTGGCTGCTGGGCCAGGCGGTGGGCCTGGGATTGGTTGGCATCTGGATGGCCATGGCCTGCGACGAGTGCCTGCGGGGACTCCTCTTCACTTTGCGGTTCCGGAAGGGCCGCTGGCGGGAAAAGCGTCTGGTAGACCAGCGCTGAAAGGAATGGAAACACCATGGAATGGAACAAACACAACATCCGCGGACTGCTGGCAGTGGTCTGCGGCGGCGTAGCCTTCTACTGTGCCCTGCAGAACCTGGGGGTGGTGGTCTCTGCCGTCATGTGGGTGCTGGGGATCCTGAGTCCCTTCATCCTGGGGGGCGCCATCGCCTTTGTACTGAATGTCCCCATGCGGGCCATCGAGCGCCACCTCTATCCCACCGCCCGGCGGGGAGGGAAGCTGCGCCGCCCCCTGGCTTTGGTGCTGACGCTGCTGGCGGTGATCGCCGTGCTGACCCTGGCCTCCACTGTCATCGGCCCCGGTATCGCCGAGGCGGTGTCCTCGGCGCTGGATCAGATGCCTGCTGCCTTTGACCGGGCCCAGGAGTGGGTGAATGGCCTTGCCGTGTACCTGCCCCAACTGCAGGACTTCTTGGCAGAGCTGGCCATTGACTGGGGCAGCGTCTCCCATAAGGCCCTGCAGTTGGCCCAGGACTGGGGTGCGGCGCTGCTCTCCTCCGGGGGAGGGTTCATCGGCGGTGTGGTCAGCGGCGTGAGCACCTTCCTCATCGCCCTGATCTTCTCCTTCTATATCCTGCTGCAAAAGGAGCGCTTGGCCCGCCAGGCCCGCCAGGTGCTCTACGCCTTGCTGCCGGAGCGGGGGGCGGACCGCACGCTGGAGATCCTGCGCCTGACAGGGCGGACCTTCTCCAGCTTCCTCTCCGGCCAGTGCCTGGAGGCGGTGATCCTGGGGACCCTCTTTGTGGTGTCCATGTCTATTTTGCGTATGCCTTACGCCCTGCTGGTGGGCGTTCTCATCGCCCTGACGGCCCTGATCCCCATTGTGGGCGCTTTCATCGGCTGCGCCGTGGGAGCGCTGCTAATCCTTATGGTGGACCCGGTGAAGGCGCTGGTGTTCGTGATCCTCTTCCTGGTACTCCAGCAGGTGGAGGGGAACCTCATCTACCCCCATGTGGTGGGCTCCTCCGTGGGCTTGCCCTCCATCTGGGTGCTGTGCGCCGTGACTTTGGGCGGCAGCCTCATGGGCATCGTGGGCATGCTGGTGTTCATCCCGCTGTGCTCCGTGCTCTACGCCCTGTTCCGTACCTTTGTGAAAGAGCGCCTGGTGCGCCGGAAGGTTCCCGCCTCCAAATGGCTGGACCCGCCGCCCCCGGCTCCGAAAAAGACAAAAAAGTGATGCTTCGGCACCTGCCGTTCCCTCCGGGACGGCGGGTGCTTTTTTACGCCGGGGAAAATTTCATATTTCCTATTGATAACTTTCCTTGTCAATGCTATCCTATGTATGACAAGAAAAGTTGTCAACTTGACAGAGAAAGTTGTCAGAGAGGAGGCGGTGAGATGCCACTGTACAATCGGCTCAAGGAGCACCGGGCCCGGCTGGGGGTCAACCAGCAGGAGATGGGGCGGCTGGCGGGGGTGTCCCGGCAGACCATCAGCCAGATCGAACGGGGGGACTACTCCCCCTCGGTGACGCTGGCGCTGAAGCTGGCGAAGCTCTGCGGAGTCACCGTAGAGGACATTTTTTCCTATGAGGAGGATGGGGAACATGAAAACCAAGCAGAAAAGTGACAACCGCAAGGCGCTGCCCAAATATATCCTGATGCTGCTGATCGCCGCCTTGTTCGGAGGCCTGGCGGGCTTCGGCGCCGGTATCATGGGCGCCGTGAATCTCTCCGGGAGCTTCAAGACGGCGGTGGAGGATGTCCTCGCCGCAGCGGCCCCCTGGGGCATCCCCGTTACCAGCGTGGTGTTTCTGGGCCTGGGTTGGTGGTTCTACGCCAAGGCCCGGCACATCTATCAGACCTGGGACGGGGAGGACGAGGAACGCATCGAAAAGGCCGAGGAGGATCTCAGCTGGGCGCTGCTGATGTCCGCCGTCGCCATGCTGTGGGACTTCTTCTTCGTTTCGGTGCTGGTGGTCTGCGAAGGGAATTGGCCCATGGGACGGCTGGGCGGATTGGGAATGTTCTTTGTTTCCATCGCGGTGATCGTGGTGCACCAGCAGAAGGTGGTGGATCTCACCCGCCGCATCAATCCCGAGAAGCAGGGCAGCGTCTATGACACGAAGTTTTTGAAAAAGTGGATGGACAGCTGTGACGAGTCGGAACAGCGCCAGATGGGCCAGGCGGCCTTCAAGGCCTACCGGGCGGCAGTGAACACCTGTTTGTGGATGTGGGCGGCGCTGATCGTGCTGCACTATGCGTTCGATACAGGCCTGCTGCCCATCGTCATGGTGCTGGTGATCTTCGGCGTGCTGCAGATCGTCTACACCCTGGAGTGCATCCGCCTGAGCCGGAGCAGCCAGACCGGCTGCGGCTCCTTGTGAGCCCCGGCCCCTGGCGCCTCAGCTTGCGGAAGAACTTCCCCGCAGGAAAGCCTCGCAGAGTTCCGTCGTCCGCAGACGACGGAATCAGATGAAAATTCGTCATTTCCGGGGACATGCGCCTCGGAAATGACCCCTCTCATGACGGGCGGGATGACAATTTCGGAAGAAATCGAATCCCGCCCGTCATGCAGCCTTTTGCCGAAAAGGCCCAAAGGCCTTTTTGGCAGTCACAGGGCCCCGCTTGCCAAGCGGGGCCCTTTTATGGTATGGTTAACAGTACATGAAAGGATGTGAGTACGTGGACCTTGCCAACAAGCGGCTGTTCTTGCTGGACCTGGACGGGACGCTGTATCTGGAGGAGACGCTGCTGCCCGGGGCGGCGGAGTTTTTAGCCTACGTCCGCAGCCATGGCGGCGCGGTCCGCTACCTCACCAACAACTCCTCCCGGGGGGTGGACGCCGGGCTGGAGAAGATGCACCGGCTGGGGGTCCCGGCACAGCGGGAGGAGTTCCTCACCGCCGTGGAGGCCACGGTGTATTACCTGCAAACTCAGCGGATCCCCTCAGACGTCTATTACGTGGTGGGCACGGAATCCTTCCGCCGCCAGCTGCGTGAGGCGGGTTTCGATATCCGGGAGACGCCGGACGCGGACGTGACGGCGGTGCTGGTGGGCTACGACACGGAGCTGACCTATGGGAAGGTGGAAAACGCCTGCCGGCTGCTGGCCCGGGGGGTGGACTTCCTGGCCACCAACCCCGACTGGGCCTGTCCCACCCTCTTCGGCTTCGTCCCGGACTGCGGGGCCATCTGTGAATTCATCGGCCGGGGGGCCGGGCGGCGGCCCAAATTCATCGGCAAGCCCGACCCCACCATGATCCGCTTGGCACTGGAGCAAACGGGATGCCTCCCGGAGGAGACGCTGATGGTGGGGGACCGGCTCTACACGGACATCGCCTGCGGGGTGAATGCGGGGGTGGACACGGTCCTGGTGCTCACCGGGGAGGCAACGGCGCAGGACGCCGCCGTCAGTGCAACGCCGCCCACCCTCATCTGCCGGGACATGGCGGAGCTTTTGGAACGAATCAAGGAGGCACGGGCATGAGACTGGATAAACGACGCACGGTGCTGGTGGGCTTTGCCTTCCTTTCCATCTGCGCTTTCTGGCAGATGTACAACAACGTGGTGCCGCTGATCCTCACCAATACCTTCCATATGAACGAGACCTGGTCCGGCGCCATCATGGCGGCGGACAATGTGGCGGGGCTGTTCCTGCTGCCCCTGTTCGGCGGCCTCTCGGACCGCTGCCGCTCTCCGATGGGACGGCGCAAGCCCTTTTTGATCTGCGGCACTGCCGCGGCGGTGGTGTTGATGCTGGTGCTGCCAGGGCTGGACAACAGCTACGCCGCCGCCCCGGCGGTCTGGAAGACGGCGGCCTTTGTGGCGGTGCTGGGGGGTCTGCTGGTGGCCATGGGCTCCTACCGCTCCCCGGCGGTGGCCCTGATGCCGGACGTGACCCCAAAGCCCCTGCGCTCTGAGGCCAACGCCGTCATCAACCTCATGGGCGCCATGGGCGGCGTTTTATATCTGCTGCTGGCGGCGGTGCTCTATTCCAAGGAGCAGCCGGGCCATACGGATTACTACCCCCTCTTTGCGGCGGTGGCAGCCATCATGGTCCTCTCCGCCGTGGTGGTGTCCCTGACGGTGCGGGAGCCTTCCCGGGAGGAGGTGCTGCGCCGGGATGCGGAGGAGGCCGTCCGGGAGCAGCGTCCGGCGGGGAACGCGGCCCAGACGGAGGCCATGCCCGCTCCTGTGCGCCGGAGCCTGGGATTTTTGCTCTTGTCCATCGCCTTGTGGTTCATCGGCTACAACGCCGTGGAGACTTGGTTCACCACGTATGCCTCCCAGGTGTGGGGCATGGCGCTGGGGGAGTCCTCGGTGTGTCTCACCATCGCCATGGCGGGAGCCATTGCCTCCTATGTGCCGGTGGGTGCCCTGGCGGGGCGCATCGGCCGGAAGAACACCATCCTGCTGGGAACGGCCCTGCTGACCGCCAGCTTCTTCTGCGCGTTCCTCAGCACCCTGGCTTTTGCCCAGTTCTCCCCGGTGATGTACGTGCTCTTTGTAATGGTGGGCATCGCCTGGGCGGCCATCAGCGTCAACTCGCTGCCCATGGTGGTGGAGATGTGCCGGGCGGGAGACGTGGGCCGTTTCACCGGCTATTATTACACCTTCTCTATGGCGGCACAGACCATCACCCCCATCGCCGCCGGATGGCTGCTGCGCCATGTGGGCTATGACACCCTCTTTCCCTATGCCGCCATCTTCTCGGCCTGCAGCATGCTGACCATGTTCTTCGTCCGCCACGGGGACAGCCGCCTGACCCCTAAGGGGGAGGAGGCCCGGGTATGAGGGCGAAGGCAGCGGCGGCCGCAGGGGTTGCCCTGGCGGCCCTGGCAGCAGGGTTTGTGGTCCACGGGCGGCGGGGTGCCCCCGGATGGCGGCGCCTGCCGGGGACACTCTATGCCCACCGGGGGCTCCACGGCCCCGGCGTACCGGAGAACTCCCTGCCGGCTTTCCGGGCCGCGGCGGCGGCCGGGTACGGTGCGGAGCTGGATGTGCACCTGACGGCGGACGGCCGTCTGGCGGTGTTCCACGACGGGGACCTTTCCCGCATGTGCGGCGTGGAGGGAACTGTGGAGGCGTTTTCTTCCGATGTCCTCCGGGAATTGCGCCTGGCAGGGACCACGGAGACCATTCCCTTTCTGGAAGAAGTGGTGCCCCTGTTTGCCGGAAAACCCGGCGGGCTCATTGTGGAGCTCAAAAGCGCCGGAGGCAACCACGCCGCCCTGGCGGAGGCCACCCTCCGGTGCCTGGATCGCTTCTCCGTGCCCTACTGCCTGGAGAGCTTTGACCCCCGGTGCCTCCTGTGGCTGCGGCGCCACCGTCCGGAGGTCCTGCGGGGACAGCTGATGCAGAATTTCCTGAAGAGGCCGGAGGGGCTGGACCCGTGGAACCGGCTGGCTTTGACAGGCCTTTTTTACAACGTATGCACCCGGCCGGACTTCGTGGCCGTGCGGTTTACCGACCGGGATCTTCCGGCAGTGCGGCTGAGCCGGGGGCTGGGAGTCCGGGGGGCGCTGTGGACGCTGCGCACGCCGGGGGAGATGGAGACCGCCGCCCGGGAGGGTGCGCTGGCCATCTTTGAGGACATCCATCCAAAGGAGGAAGGAACGCAGTGAGGAAAGAGAAGCGACTGGAAAAGAAGCGGGCCAAACAGCTGGAAAAAAAGTCCTTCCGCAAGGCTCTTCAGACGGAGCTGCGGGAGCACAAAAGTTCCTTCATCGTCTTTTGCATCCTGCGGACGCTGGTGCTGGTGGTGCTGGTGCGCCAGGTGATGCTGCGCAGCTATGAGAGCGTGTTCTTCTGCGCATTGACGCTGCTGCTGCTGTATATCCCCAGCTGGGTGCAGGTGAAGCTGCGCATCGAGCTGCCGCCGCCTCTGGAGATCACCATTTTGTGCTTCATTTTCGCCGCGGAGATCCTGGGGGAGGTCAACGCCTTCTATGTGGTGGTGCCCAACTGGGACACCATGCTCCACACCATCAACGGTTTTCTGGCGGCGGCGGTGGGCTTTTCCATGGTGATGCTCCTCAACGACGACGAGCGCCTTACCTTCCACCTCTCCCCGCTGTTTCTGGCGCTGGTGGCCTTTTGCTTCTCCATGACCATCGGCGTGCTGTGGGAGTTTTTCGAGTTCAGCATGGACTATTTCCTGGGCACGGACATGCAGAAAGACACCATCGTCCACGCCCTCCACACCGTGGCCCTGGACACCACCCGCTCCAACAAGGTAGTGACCATCCCCAATATCCAGGAGGTCTATATCAACGGAGAGCCCCTGGGCCTGGGGGGCTATCTGGACATCGGCATCATCGACACCATGAAGGACCTGTTCGTGAACTTCATCGGCGCGGTGGTGTTCTCCGTCACCGGCTTCTTCTACGCCCGCAGCCGGGGCCGCCGGAAGACTCCGGCCCAGAGCTTCGTGCCCCTGAAGAAGAACCCGGAGCACGACTACCTGGCCCAGGCCAAGGAGGAACTGCTGGAGGAAGCCAAGGCCCGGGAGGAGGCCGTCCGGGAAGGGGAGGAGACCCCGCCCCCGGAGGAAAGACCCGGCCAATCGTAAATCAAGAATACAACAAGCCCCGAACCTCTCGGTTCGGGGCTTGTTTGCTTCTTTTCGGGGATCAGTCGTCGATATCCCGCTCGGCCTTGAGGATGGTGCCGTCGGTGCGGATCTCGTACTCGTATTCCGTATTGCCCACCCGGAACTCGATCTCATAGAGCTCCTGGCCGTCGTCCCGGTCCCGCTGGACTTTCAGTCCGCTGACGGAGGAGGCACTGACGCCGGCGTGGCGGAAGGCGGCGGCCTTGGCCTCCTCCTCCGTCAGGGAGGTTCCTGTGGAGGCGGGAACACTGCCGTCGGTATCCCGGTCCGCCTTGAGGATGGTGCCGTCGGCGGCAAGCTCGTAGTCATACTCCACGCCGCCGGCGCGGAACTCCACCTCGTAGCGGAGCTGGCCGTCGTCCCAGTCCTGTTTGGTCCGCAGGCCCGTCACCTGGGAGCTGGAGAGCCCGGCATCCGCCAGAGCGGTCTGGGCGGCCTTGTCGGCGCCGATGTCCGTGCCGGAGGAGGCGGAGCCGCCGGAACTGCCGGAGCCGCTCCAGCCGCCCTCCCGGCTGTACTTCACCACGTCGCCGGTGCGGGCGTCGATGTCGTACTCGTACTCCACGCCGCCTGCGGTGAACTCCACCTCATAGACCATGACGCCGTCCTCGCTGTCGAACTCCGTTTCGTACCAGGCCACGTCTCCGGCGCTGACACCGGCATGGGCGTAGGCGGCGGCACGGGCGGCGTCGGCGGTGATGTAGGCCTTGTCGCTGGCGCTGCCGGTCTGGGTGACGGAGGAGGTGGTAAGGCTGCGGGACTGGGCGATGAGGGCGATCTCGTTGACGGAGAGGGGAGCCAGGGAGGCAAAGGTCAGCGTGGAATCCTGGCTGATGACCTCCTGGATCAGGGCCGCCTTGCCAAGGGAAATGCCGTACTGCTCCGCCAGGGCCGTGAGCTGGGCGTCAGCGGTGAGGGACTGGGTCAGCACGGCGCCGTCCAGGTGGTCGGCCTGGAAGGTGCCGCTGATGGTGCTGGAGATCTGCTGCTGGAGCTGGGCGGAGCGGCTTGCGTCGTCATTTTCCACCGTCACCAGAATGGAGTTTTGCAGCTCATCCAGATAGCCGTTTTGCACCATGGAGCCGATGAGGGCGTTCACCGCCACCGTGAGGTCAGTACCGGTGAGGTCCATATCTCCCAGGATGACGGTGGCGTCCTGGTTGAGGGGGGTGACGGAGAGGACCCGCTCCTTGGCGTTCACATCCAGAGAGACGCTGGGGTTGACATCCAGGGTCACAATGGAATCCACAGCGTGGTCGGACTGCCAGCGGACGGCGCCGAAGGAGAGGCCGCAGACGATCACCAGCGCCGCAGCCATGGCGGCGGGGATCCAGCGGCGTTTTCTTTTGGGTGGGGTCATGGGGATCACAGTTCCTTTCTGCTGCGTACAGGAGGCCAGGATCCGCTCCAGGTTGTCCGGGGCGGCGTGCTCCACGGCGGTGCGCAGGCGCTGTTCCATCATGCTCTCGTCCATGTTACTGAGCCTCCTTCCATGCCAGCCGGAGCTTTTTCATGGCCCGGTGATATTTGGATAATACAGTGGGAAGCGGCATCTTCATCATCTCCGCGATCTCCCGGTGCTTGAGGCCGGAGAGGGCGTGGAGCGCCACGATCTGGCGCTCGGTGTCCTCCAGAGCCGCCAGCAGGGCGGAGAGGGCCATGCGGTCTTCGTGGCTGACGGTTTCCCGGTCGGCGAAGCGGTCCTGCCAGTCCTCCATGGTGAGGGGCTCCGTGCGGCTTTGCTGGCGCAGGCGGCTCAGAGCCAGATTGCGGGTGATGGTGAGGATCCATGCCATGGGTTTGCCCTGGCCCTGGTAGGAGCCCGCCGCCTGCCAGATCTGCAGGTAGGCGTCGTGAAGGACGTCCTCGGCGTCGTGCTCGTTTTTCAAAATGGACAGGGCAAAGCCGTAGACGGCAGGACGGGTTTTATGGTAGAGATCCGCCAGGGCGTCCTGCTCCCCGGCGGCGATACGGGCAAGGTACCCGTCCAGCACGGCCCCGTCCCCGGGAGACGGTGCCGCCACACTCATACAGAAGATCATGCGCTTCCTCCTCTGTTCACACCATTAACGAATGAGCCGGGCATTTTATTGCACGCCGTGAAAAGAAATTTCGCCCGGATGGATGTGAATTCCTTTTTTTATCAGTATAGCACATCTGCGGCCAAACTGGCTGTGGTAAAAGCACAAATTCCGGGGCTGCGGCAGTGTTAAATCTGTGGGAAAGGTAAAAAGGGGCACTTTACACAGACTTTACCTGGGGATGGTTTCGGATTTTACCTGCCGCCCTTTATACTATGGCCGTAGCGTAAAGCCACAGACATATGATGAAAAGGAGCAAACAACCATGAAGAAAGTATTTGCCATGCTGATGACGCTGACGCTGGCCCTGTCCCTGCTGGCTGGCTGCGGCTCTTCTCAGGAAACCACTGAGGATACCACCGGTACCGACGACACCCAGACGGAGGAGACACAGCTCAGCGGCAGCGTTTCCACCGATGGCTCCACCTCCATGGAGGAGGTCATCGGCGCCCTGGGCGAGCAGTTCCAGGCCGACACCGGCGTTTCCGTTACCTATAACCCCACCGGCTCCGGCTCCGGCATTGAGGCCGTGAAGAACGGCAGCTGCGACATCGGCCTTTCCTCCCGCGCCCTGAAGGACGAGGAGAAGGCCGCCGGCCTCACCGAGACCACCGTGGCTCTGGACGGCATCGCCATCATCGTCAACGCCGAGAACCCCGTCACCGACCTGAGCATCGATCAGATCGCCCAGATCTACACCGGCGCCGTTACCGACTGGGCCGACATGGGCGGCACCGCCGGCACCATCGCTGTCATCGGCCGTGAGTCCGGCTCCGGCACCCGGGACGGCTTCGAGTCCATCACCGGCACCGAGGACGCCTGTGTCCTGGCTCAGGAGCTGAGCTCTACCGGCGCCGTCATCGAGGCGGTCCGCACCACCCCCGGCGCCATCGGCTACGCCTCCCTCTCCGCTGTGGAGGGCCAGGAGGGCATCACGGTTCTGACCGTGGACGGTGTGGCTCCCTCTGAGGAGACCGTCCTGGACGGCAGCTACGCCATCCAGCGTCCCTTCGTGTTCGTCACCCGCACTGACGAGGCCCTGTCCGATGCGGCTCAGGCCTTCTTCGACTTCGCCACCTCCACCGACGCCAACGACCTCATCGCCGCTGCCGGTGCTGTGCCCGTGGCCCAGTAAAACCGTACATGACCCAGCGCGAACGGCCGGCGTCCCCCAGACGGGGCGGCGGCCGCTTCGCCAAGTCCGGAGGAGTGCGCCTCCTCCACCAAGGAGAACGTGACATGGAGAACAATGCAACCCTGCCCCGGACGGAGGGCGCCTCCGTTTCCGGGAAGAAGGCCGCCGGCGGCCAACAGCCCCGCCTGCGGGTCAACAACCCCCGGGAGGCGCTGGAATTTTTCATGAAGGCGCTGTTTTTCGTCTGCGGCATGATTGCCGTAGCCTTCGTGCTGATCATCAGCATCTACCTCATCATCTCCGGCCTGCCGGCCATTTTGGAGATCGGTCCCATCAACTTCCTCTTCGGCAAGCGCTGGTACGCCTCCACCAATGACTTCGGCATCTTCGCCATCATCCTCACCTCCCTGGCGGGTACCGCCGGGGCCATCATCGTGGGCGTGCCCGTGGGCCTCATGACCGCCATCTTCCTCTCCAAAGTGGCGCCCCCCAAGGTGGCCGTGGTGATCCACACCGCCGTGGAGCTGCTGGCGGGCATCCCCTCCGTGGTGTACGGCCTGGTGGGCATGATTTTGCTGGTGCCTGCCATCCGGGTGATCTTCGACCTGCCCTCCGGCGCAACGCTGCTGGCGGCCATCATCGTGCTGGCCATCATGATCCTGCCCTCCATCATCTCCGTGTCGGAGACGGCCCTGCGGGCGGTGCCCCGGGAGTATGAGGAGGCATCCCTGGCTCTGGGCGCCACCCACATCGAGACGGTGTTCCGGGTCAGCGTCCCCGCCGCCCGCAGCGGCATCGCCACCGCCATCGTCCTGGGCATCGGCCGTGCCATCGGCGAGGCCATGGCCATCATCATGGTGGCGGGCAACGTTGCCAACATGCCGGGGCTTCTCACCTCCGTGCGCTTCCTCACCACCGCCATCGCCTCCGAGATGTCCTACGCCGCGGTGGGCTCCCTGCACCGCAACGCCCTCTTCTCCATCGGGCTGGTGCTGTTTTTGTTCATCATGATGATCAACGTCTTTTTGAACGTCTTCATCAAAAACAGAAAGGAGGAGTGAGCCGTGGAGAACAAGTCCCTTTCCGCCAGCCGCCGCTTCTATGACCGGACGCTGCGGGCACTGCTGTACCTCAGCGGCTTCATCACCTGCGCCCTGCTGGTGCTCATCATCGGCTATATCTTCTACCGCGGGGTGCCCAACATCTCCTGGGAGCTCCTCACCAGCCAGTCCAGCTACATCAAGGATACCATCGGCATCCTGCCCAACATCCTCAATACCCTCTACCTGGTGCTGCTCTCCATGGTGATCGTGCTGCCCCTGGGGGTGGGGGCCGCCATCTACCTCACCGAGTACGCCACCAACCGCAAGCTGGTGACCATCATTGAATTTGCCACCGAGACCCTGACGGGTATCCCCTCCATCATCTTCGGCCTGGTGGGCATGCTGTTCTTCATCCAGCTGATGGGCTGGCAGACCGGCGTGCTGGCGGGCTCCATGACATTGGTGGTGATGATCCTGCCCACCATCGTCCGCACCACCCAGGAGAGCCTCAAGACCGTGCCCGACTCCTACCGGGAGGGGGCCCTGGCTTTGGGGGCCGGCAAGTGGCACATGGTGCGTACTGTGGTACTGCCCAACTCCGTGGACGGCATCGTCACCGGCTGCATCCTGGCGGTGGGCCGCATCGTGGGCGAGAGCGCGGCGCTTCTCTACACCGCGGGCTTCGGCCTGGTGCTCAATGACTTTTTCACGTCCCTCCAGTCCTCCTCGGCGTCGCTGACGGTGGCATTGTATGTCTATGCCAGCGAGCGGGGCGAGACCGCCGTGGCCTTTGCCATTGCCGCCATTTTGATGCTGCTGACCCTCCTTATCAACCTCTCCGCCAACCTGGTTGGCCGGAAACTCAAGAAATAAACGGGAGAGATTCCAAATGTCTACCATCATTGAAGTAAAGGATCTGAACCTGTGGTACGGCGCACACCACGCCCTCCACGGCGTGAATATGGACATCCCCGCCAACGAGATCACCGCCCTCATCGGGCCTTCCGGCTGCGGAAAGTCCACCTTCCTCAAGACCCTCAACCGCATGAACGACCTGGTCCCCGGCATCCGCATCGAGGGCAAGGTCAACTACGGCGGGGAGAATATCTATGCCCCCAGCGTGGATACCACCTGGCTGCGCAAGCAGATCGGCATGGTCTTCCAGAAGGCCAATCCCTTCCCCATGAGCATCTATGACAACGTGGCCTACGGCCCCCGGACCCA
>ERZ857521.1887-NODE-1887-length-22498-cov-26.637660_pt1 | contig 22498 bp, 17 predicted proteins | sample MGYA00519701_ERZ857521 | MGnify/ENA primary metagenome ERZ857521 (study PRJEB31778, sample SAMEA3449346) | human gut metagenome | biome: human gut; feature: human-associated habitat; material: faeces | place: United Kingdom | collected 2010/2012 ...
TGGGGCTATTTGATTAATATTTAACTCGTCCCAATTTTAACGGGACACTAATGATTTTTATTTTTTCTTGCATATCTCATATTCTTTTATTAGTTTTGCTCTAGAATACGATTAAGTATAGTAAAGCGATCTTTTAATCGACAAATAGATACTGTTGCTACATGCGAATTATAGTAAAATATGCCAATTTGAGTGTTAAAGCTATATAGGAGAAGCATTCATATAGGGCATGATTTAACGAATCGCTTATCTACACAGCATTCTACTCGATAACGAGACGCGTTGACCTACAATATAAATTTGCTAAACATATAATTATGGCAATAACTCATATAAGTCCAGAAGCATTCGCAACAATGGGGATGTGTGAAGAAGTGAAGAAACCTTTTGGGATCACAATTGATCCATGTGGGAGGAATCTTAAATTTGTTTGGGCTTTTAAAATTGACAAAGAGAAGGCTCATCGTGAGCATTTTGATGGGAAAAAAGTAAATGGTTCCATCAGCTTAGATGAGAATTTTCCGGGTTGCCCATATTGTGGGAGCAAACAGTTTATTATTTGTGGTAAATGTGGGACTATCTCGTGTTATCACGGACAGAAACAATTCACATGTCCGAGTTGTGGGGCTCACGGAGAGGTTACTACCGTGGATTCCATAGACATTAAAGGTGGTGGATTTTGATATAAAAACAGAAAACGAAAAATATGGCAGAATTAACGGTCGGACAAAAGGTCAATTTGACTATAGGTAGCCAAGCAACTGTCCTAAAGGAGCTTGGACGAGGTGGCCAAGGTATTGTCTACCTCGTGGATTTAGGCGGATCTAAAATGGCCCTCAAATGGTATCACACACCTCCTGAGGATGCTTTCTATAAGAATTTGGAGCATAATGTCAACGCAGGTGCTCCTTCAGATGCTTTCATTTGGCCGGAATATGTTACGGTCAAGGAGAATGGCAGCTATGGCTACATCATGAAATTGCGTCCAGAAAGCTATTATGAATTTGGAAACTATCTACTTGCTCTCAAGAATTTTCAGTCACTTGACGCTATGCTTGCTGCCGCAATGAAAATCTGTGAAGGATTCCGTATGTTGCATCTTAAAGGATACAGCTATCAAGACTTGAATGACGGAAACTTCTTTATTCGCCCCTCGGATGGAGACGTACTTATCTGTGATAACGATAATGTTATGCCTCAAGGACAGAAATCCGGTATCATGGGCAAGGCTCGTTATATGGCTCCGGAGATTGTCGCAGGTGGTGTGCCTGACAAATATAGCGACCGCTTCTCGCTATCAGTCATTTTGTTCATGTTGTTCTTCGCAAATCATCCGTTCGAGGGTGCAAAGGTCGTTTCTTGTCCATGTATGACTGAATCTTTTGAGAAGCGCTTCTATGGTAGTGAGGCCGTCTTCATTTATGACAAGGATGACGCCTCGAATCGTCCAGTTCGCGGAATCCATCAAAACGTTATCAAGCGCTGGCCACTGTTCCCGTCAATTCTGAAGAACACTTTTATAGAGCAGTTCAGTAAAGAAAAACTTCAGAAACCAAATGAAAGACTGATTGAGCAGGAGTGGGAGAAGATAATCAACCGCGTCCGTGACGAACTTGTCATTTGTCCTAACTGCCATGAGGAGACATTTGTTGACATGGATGCCTCCAACTATAATTGCATCAATTGCGGTAAGCCAATTGACACGTCCAAACGTCTGAAATATGGACTTCGGGAGTTAATTCTGACTCCGCAAACAAAGCTTTTCATTGATAAAGACAACACACCTGATGCAGAAGTAGGCTTTTTCCCTACGGATAAGAATCTTCTTATCCTCAAGAATCTTACAACTGGAACGTGGAACGTCGATACTCCTAAGGGGAAAGTTAAGGTGGTAAAGCCTGGTGAGTTTATGCCTATCTTGAATGGCTTGAAGATTGCTTTTGGCACAAGCTTACCCAATGATCCTAATGCCAAGGGCGAGATTGAGGCATAGATGATGTGAGTACTGAATAAAATTAAAAAATATATAATTATGAGTCTATTAGACGATACAGTAAGTGTACCTCGTAGAACGATGACACTGTTTTTCCTGATTGACACATCAGGAAGTATGGAAGGCAACAAAATCGGAGCAGTTAACGATGCCGTTGAAAATGTATTGCCGATGTTGAATGATATCTCTGAGTCAAACCCTGATGCGGAAATCAAGGTCGCCGCATTGGAGTTCTCTAATGGCGCCAAATGGTTATATGACGAGCCGAAGCTGGCAAAGGACTTCGTCTGGCAAGATGTAGCAGCAAGTGGTCTCACATCTTTGGGCGAGGCTTGTCAGGAGCTTGAAAAGAAGTTGCATCGTGAAAGTGGCTTCATGAAGAGTGCCAGTGGTTCCTTTGCACCTGCCATCATACTCCTCTCTGATGGTGGCCCAACTGATGACTTCCAAAGTGGACTTGCTAAATTAAAGACCAATAATTGGTTCAAGGCTGCAATCAAGATTGCCATTGCCATCGGTGACGATGCTGACAAAGAAGTCCTCAAAGATTTTACTGGCAACTCGGAAGCAGTCATTACCGTCCACAATATAGATGCTCTCAAACAGATCATCCGTGTTGTTGCAGTTACATCTTCTCAGATTGGCAGTAAGAGCAGTTCGGCAGGTGATACAACAAAACAGGATCAAGTAGTAAAAGATGTAAAGAAAGAAGCTGAAAATATTGATGGTGCGGAGGCTGCTCCAACTCCGGGTGACTCAGCATCGCCTACAGGTACACCTGACAGCAGCTCCTACGTTGACGATTGGGGATAAATTGATATGGTTAGCGGTATAAACTTTTCCTGTCAGGGCGAAAGTCACAAAGCGACAGATAAGCCCTGTCAAGATTTTTCACACTGCTATGCTACCAGTAATGGCATAGCAGTGGCAATTGTCTGTGATGGTCATGGTGGTGAGCGCTATTTCCGTAGCCAATACGGAGCAGAGCTTGCTGCTCAAGTCACAGATGAAGCTGTGTGGAGTTTTGTGCAGAATATTGATGGTGACCTATTTAAAGGGAAACAATATACAGCAGTAGGTCCAATTTTACCGAACAATGGTAATACCGAGAAGCCAATAAACAAGGAATTCATAGCATTCCGTCAGCTCTTCTCAAACATTCTTTATAGGTGGAATGAGAAGATTAATGATCATGCAGAAGCAAATCCTCTCAATGATTGGGAAAAGAATCATGTAAAGGAAAAATACCTCAATGAATTCAAGAGCCAAATGGCATTGAAGCGGGAGCAACGTACAATATTAGAAAAAACGTACGGCTGTACATTGATGGTCTATGTCCAAACCCCGGACTATTGGTTTGCTTTTCATCTTGGAGACGGGAAGATGATTGCCTACAAGATCGTTAATGGGAAAGTACAATGGAAAGAGCCTGTTCCTTGGGATGACCGTTGCTTCTTGAACAAAACGACTTCCCTTTGCGACTCTGATGCGCTGAACGAGTTTCGTTTTTGCTATCAGGGTAATGGTGAATTTCCTGATGTTGTGTTTCTTGGTTCAGATGGCTTAGATGATTCTTTTGGAGAGGAGACAAATCTAGTTAATTTCTACATTCAGGTTATCAAGATGTTGGCCACCGATGGTATTGAAGCTACAAAAAAATCCTTAGAAGAGACCCTGCCGCAACTTAGCAAAATCGGCAGTAAGGATGACATGTCTGTGGCTACAGTTTTTAATCTTGACAAGATTAAGGCTAATGTTCAACTATTTGTCGATTGGCAACGCGAGCTTGTGTCGAGCCGTATCGATGAAATTAATAAGCGAATAGATGGCCTTAAAGAGAAACGGGACAAGATTAACAAATCAGGAAAAACAGATAAAAATTCTGTTATCGAACTTAACTATGCTATAAAAGATTTGGATCGAGCAAGGACTGACAGAAACGACCTCATTAAGAAATATGACAGATTAGCAGATGAACTCGGAGATAGTCACTATTCAATTCCAGATGATGAAGAATCTAAAGAAAATCCAGAAAAGGATGAGAGTACTTCAATAGAAGCAGCAGAGCAAATTGATTCATGCAATTCCTTGAAAGAATCTGCCGATAATTCTATTGATATGGACAAGGAGCACACTCCTGAAGCTGATGCGTCTACTGAAAAAGTACAGAGTTCAGAAGTTGAAGATGTTGTATCTCCATGTACGTCAACAACAGATGATAAATCATATCCACGAAATATACCTGTTACTGGAGATTCTAATGAAGTAAACGAGTAAAGAAGATAAGACAATAGTTATTGCACACCACCGATAATGGCAAATAATAATAAGAAATTGCACGAGGCGATACGTGACATTATCACCCAGCAAGGAAAATCTGTCATCAAGGACGTTCGTTTGGTGAATATCCTTAGTGATACAATGTCTTTCGACGACTTGCCAGCAGCTAAAGCGATTCTTAGAGACATTCTAAGGAGTGGCTATGGGGAAAAACTATTTGAGCTAGGTGATAGTGGAGACGGATGGAGGTTAAAAGTTAAGTCTTTTACTACAGAATTGGCTAATGACCATGGCTACAGAACAGATATAGTTGAATATCTATTTAACTGCATAGCTTATGGCATGGGATGGATTGACAGAGTCGACGATTATGCACTTAAAGCTTCGGAAGAAACAATACATGCAGATTTCAAAGCACCTAAGGAAACGCTTGACCTAAATGCAGAACTCAAAAAGGCAAAGGATCAATATCTTCATGCACTTGAAGAAGGCATAGAAATTCCTACCAAAGGATCTGGCTATTATCCTGCAATGGTAGTTAATCGGCTTGATTTCCTACAAGAGAAGATTAAGATGCTTAGTGATGCTCTGCATACAGACAATACTCAGTGGTGTATTGACAAACGCCAGGAGATGCTTAATCGTTATCACAAAGACACTACAGGTTTGAAGAGGCTGGCAATTGCTAAAATTGCTGTGCCAGCAGTCGCATTGCTAATTGGCGGTGGCTTTGGTACTGCTTACTTATCTGCCGGCCCAGATAGGAAACTGTTCAAACAATCGATAAATGAAGGTGATAAGTTCTATGCACAGAGTAACTACCTCATGGCTATTAATAGCTATAAGGATGCTTACACGAATTATGATGCATTCAATGAAAGCTCCTATAAATCTGATGCATTTAACAAGATATCAGATGCTACAGATAAGTTGGTAGGAGAAGCAGAAAACAATCCAGATAAGCTTGCGGAAGCCAGAGTGGCACTTAAAACCGAGCAAACTATGGAATTAAGTGATGCTGATAAATCTTCTGTTAATCAAAAGCTTAATCAAATTGATGCAAAAATAAACACGACAGTTGAGAATGGTAAAAATTCTCTTGTACTAAATATTTCGAGTAATGGGGGAAAACTTAATGCAGAAGGCAAATCCTTGCTCAAGCAACTGCTTAAGCTTTCACCAGATGACTATTGGTTGAATTTCATGAAAAAGAAAGAGCTATGAACAAGATAACAAAGAAATTGATGAAATCACTGCTTGTGACCTCTGCTTTGTCTCTGTTACATAGCACAACTGTCAATGCACAAGAGTTGAAGCACGGTTCCCTTGATGATATAAATAATGGCGACAATGAGGATGAAATTCAATCTCTGAAGCGTAAAATTATTAAAAACGTTGTAAAGGTTAGTCCAAGTGGACGGATGATGATGGTTAACGACCATTATTCTCATAGCTCACACAGCTCACATTCCAGTCATTATTCGGGTAGTGGAGGTGGAGGCGGACACTATTCACATAGTTCACATAGCTCCCACTATTCAAGTTCCGGTGGCTCTTATGGTGGCGGATACAGCAGTGGCGGTGGTTATAGTAGTAGCTATAGTGAAGATACCTATGTAGCTCCTAAGCCAAAGCCAAAAGCAAAAACAGCTGCCGATTACACTTTAGGGGATAGGACGATAAAATCGGGCACATACGGAGCAGATGTCAACACGCTGGCAGAATTGCTGGTTAACAACTTATACATCAAACGTAATGCTTTGTCTCGAAAGGGAGGCTATTATGTTTGCAATGCTGCGATGCTTGCTGCTATTAAGCATTTCCAGCGTGATGCGGGTTATTCAGCTACGGGTACTGTAGATTCAAATACAGCAACAGCTTTACAGGCTTGGTCTCCGTCAAAAACCTCTGTATCCCTTGGATTTAGGGAAATTAAAGTGAATACGGCAGGACAGGATGTCAACCAGCTCATCACCTTGCTAAATAAAGCAGGATATCCACCTGACCCCAAGAAATTGAAATATTCTAACGGCAATGCTGTGTTTACAAGTGATGTGCAAATGGCAGTTAAGATGTTTCAAGCTTATAATCACATACGCGTAACAGGTAATCTTGACGCCGCAACATTGGCAAAATTGAAAAGTATTAAGTAGATGGAGATAAAGATAGACCGTAATATCTATTCTGACAACGTGATATCAAAGGTTGTATATTGGTTGTCTGAAAAATATACCGTTGAGCGAAGGCTTGAAGGTAATATGGATGTATTGTCTTTTTCAAGTAGGAAAAACTTACCCGTAGATGAGAAGGATGTTCATGACAGAATTTATCAGATGCTTAACGACCAAAAATTACGTGATATCATAGAGGTTGAAACCAAGGATATACGGACCATTCTCTATGCAAAGGCTTTTGCTGACTTTGACGATCTTACGGAGGAGGATTTTACAGAATGAAGAAATACTCGTTACTACCATTCAACTTCACACGTATATCCGGTAGAGAGGTACTTGTAAATGAACTCGGTGATATAATTATCACCGAGAGTGGTACTGTGCGTAAAATTGTCGACCACACACTTGATGATAAAGAGTTGTATAAAACTTTGGTTGCCAATTTCTTCATTACAGAAGATGTGATTCCTTCTCTTATTGATATATACGCATCTCGGTTACGTGCGAAGAAGGACTTCCTTGACCAAAGGACAGCCCTTCATATCTTCGTTCTAACCCTCCGCTGCAATCAGAACTGCACTTATTGTCAGGCATCCAGTCAGGAAGAATTCAGTAGACATTGCTCTATGTCTTACGAGACAATAGAAGCTTCTGTGAGGTTGATGTTCAAGTCTCCTTCGCATTATCTTACTATGGAGTTTCAAGGAGGTGAGCCAAGTCTTATGCCAGAATTGATGAAGTTTGGAATTGAGAAAGCGGAGGACATCAACAAGACCGAGAAACGAGAACTGACATATGTGCTATGTACAAATTGTCGCAAACTTACTGATGAGGTTTTGACAATTTGTAAGAAGTACCATGTGCTTATTTCCACATCACTTGATGGTCCTGCTTTCATACACAATAAAGATCGAGGACGTGAAGACAGTTATGAGAAGACTATTGCTGGCATTACCAAAGCGAGAGAAGTTCTTGGACAAGATGCTGTATCGGCTTTGATGACGACATCTGAACTTTCTCTTGACTATCCCAATGAGATTGTTGACGAGTACGTTAAAGATGGATTTCATGACATCTTCCTCAGAGCTCTAAATCCCTATGGATTAGCTGCTCAGAACGATGACTGGAACAGATATAATGAGAGGTTTATTGAGTTCTACAAAAAGGCTCTTGAACATATACTGGATATAAACAAGCATGGTACTTTCTTCCGGGAAAACCATGCCACCATCATTCTTCGAAAGATGCTGACTCCTTTTACTACGGGATTTGTAGACTTGCAATCACCAGCAGGCACTGTCAATTCCGTTCTCGTCTACAACTATGACGGTTATGTTTATGCGTCGGATGAGTCACGCATGCTTGCAGAGATACATGACTACACTTTCCGGCTTGGCAGTGTCCACGACAAGTATGAAGATATTGTATATAGCAAGAAAGTCCGTCAAATGGCAAAAGTATGGGCAAACGAGGCATTGGCAGGATGCGCAGATTGTGCATTGAAGCAGTTCTGTGGCGCTGATCCAGTTCGTCATTATTCTACACAAGGCGATATGTATGGATTCCGCCCTTCATCTTTAGTTTGCAAGAAAAATAAGACTATCATAGAGTATTTGATAAGTCTAATAATAACTCGTGGAGAGGAAGTTCTCCCCATCTTTAGAAGTTGGTTGCGATGAAGAATAAGTTTGAGACAAATTCCAACAGCAACGTGCTCTTCGTTACCAATCAGTGTAACAATAGATGCATCATGTGTTGTCAACCGCCACATGGCGGTGATGACATAGATGCTTACTATGCGTGTAATGAAAGACTCATCAAGACTGCGCCTAAGGATACCAAGGAAGTATGCATTACAGGAGGTGAACCGACGCTTGCAGGTAACAAACTGATATCTTTGGTTGACCTTGTGAGGCAGGAGCTGCCAAACACAAGCATCCACATCCTTAGTAATGGACGCAATTTCCAACTCAATGACTATACCCACCGTCTTGCTGTAGCAGGAGGTGACAAATTGATATTTGGTATACCATTCCATTCTGACTATTGTGGAGACCATGACCTAATTGCTGGTGCTAAAGGTGCTTTCAACGAAACAATGCATGGCCTATATAATCTATCTGAAGAAGGCTGTTGCATTGAACTCCGCATCGTCATCAACAAGCTCAATTATAAACGGCTTCCCAAAATGGCAGAGTATATCTTCAAGAATCTGCCTTTTGTCTCATGGGTGGCATTTATGGCTATGGAGGATACCGGTTATGCCGTTAAGAATGATAAAGCTATATGGGTAGAACCAGTCGAATACATTTTGCAACTTTGTAAGGCTACTGACATACTCGATCAATGGCGAATACCTGTCTCTATCTACAATATTCCCTTGTGTCTCTTGCCAGCAACTCACAGAAAGTTCGCTGCACAGAGCATTTCGGATTGGAAAACAAAATATATTGATGTATGTGAACGTTGTGCTGTTAAGAGCAACTGCTGTGGTCTGTTTGCTACATCAAAGAAAACATTTAAAGGACTGAAAGCAATATGAAGTTATACGATGCTATAAAGGAAATTGTGAAGCTGAAAGGCAAGAGCATCATTTCAGAAAGTGCATTATTGAACTATCTGAACGATTATCATGCTTTCGATGAAAGACCTGCTTCAAAACTTGTCCTTAGAGATGTAGTTAATGGAGGGTACTCTGACAAGATATTGAATTTGTGCCATTCAGATAGTAATTGGACAATTAAACTAAAGTCGTATGAGCACGACTTTGTAGATTCGTGTGGCTATAAGGAAGAGCTGGTTCTTTATGTGTTCCAGTCATTGGCTTACGCAAGCGGTCTAACAGATAAGAAACCAGGAGAAGGTATGGATGAAGTTCTCGACTTCCATCCTTTCTTTGACGATGAACAACTAAAGCCGTCTGATTCAACTTCGACACCAGAACCAAAGCAGACAGAAGATTCTGTTGATGACAAGGACTATCTCAAAATTGCTCAAGATTTTGTTGATAATGGTAAGTTGGACACAGCACGTTCAATAGCCGAAAAGATTGTTAATGGTAACCCTAAGGATGATGAGAATACCATTAAGGCTACACTTATGCTTGCGCATATTATGAGGAAGAAAGGTCAATATAAAGAAGCACTTGACTACTACAACCAAGCATTGAATGCTGAGGCAAATCTTCTAAAGATAAGTGCCAAGGATTTACAACATCGTATAACAAATCGAGAGGTTAAAGACTTAGAGGATATAGACATCCACTATATGTTCTGCCTTTTAGGTATTGGGCATATCAAAAAAGATAGATGGATAGAATTTGTGCGATCAAAAGCAGCAAAAGGTAATGTTGTAGCTATGATGTATTGTGCAAAGTTCGGAATAGATCCTCAAAATCATATTAATATATTCTTTAACGATTTTTCAAAAATAAGAAATGGGGATTTTCTATATGAAGATGGTTCTTTCGCCCATGAACAAAGTAATTTAAAGAAAATAGTTGGTGTCGTTTTTTCATTGGAGACATCCGATATAGAGACACACTACGGATGGAAGAATGGACGCATAGCTGCATCTCAGGGATGGGATTTTTCTTTAATATTAGACCATAATTATTCATACTACCCAAAAACAGAGTGGGGAGAGTGCGAGAACCTGCCATTCCCGCATACTCATTATTCATCAGATGATATTAATCATTTAAGTGAAGTGAACAGTAAATTGTTTTCCGAGTTATTAATACAAGATATGTATAATATCCCAGGAACAGCTTTTTATGAAGCTCAAAATTGGAAAGTACAAATACCTCTACGAAATACTAGTAAATGGTATCTTCCTAATATGAATCAGACAGCTCTGCTTGAGACAGGTAAGCTTACTGGCGCTTTTGGAAAAATCTGGACTTCGTCACAATGCAATAAGAATGAAGCTATCGCATGTAAATTTACAACGAGCAAATTTAGAAACAGCTATTACAATTCCGTTAATAATCTTATAACACCTAAAAAAGAAAAGAACGTAGTAGTCCCAATTTTTAGTTTTTAACGTCTATGGGAGTATGTAAATATTGCGGAATGCCCGCCGGATTTTTCTCTCATGCGCATAAGGAGTGTGAAGAAAAACATAAGCAAGGAATAACCTTGCTCGAGACAGCTATGCGCTCATATTTCATGAATTCTTTAGATGTACGTTCTCTTGTAAATCAAATTCAGGGTGCGAAAGCTAATAATTTTGTAACGGATCCTGACATAGCTATATCTGCGGCAAAGAGCATCGACGAGTACACAGACCGTATTCACTGGCCATTCCAGCATCGACAACTCATACTTGTACAGCAATTTCTAAATGCTATTGGTGTTCCATACAACACGGTAAATGTGAATGGTTCACTTGACAGACTTGCACAGAAGATGATACGTGGCTTTATGGCTGAGTATTTTACTGGTCAGAAACCATTGCAACGTTCTATGCAGATAGCGCATCAAGTAACACAAGCTTTGCCCATTAGTTACGAAAAGGAACAAGAGGCATACTATGATATGCTTGAACAGGCCGGTCGCAACTACACCAAATCAGGTGTAATCAACGGCACTGACCAACAGAAAGTAGATGAGTACGTAGATACTCTGGGATTGTCACTGACTAAACTTCCAGCAAAATATCAAAACAGTGACATTCAGATGCTCGGTCAGTCCAAGATACTTGCAGAACTACAGCAAGGGCGACTGCCTCAGACAGGTATACAGGCTCCGATTTTTCTTACTCGAGGAGAAGTTGCTTTGTGGTGTTACCCGGCAGTTACAATGTATCAAGAAAAAACTCAACGTGAATATGTAGGACGTACAAGTGGTTACAGCTTCCGTATCATGAAAGGTGTTACTTATCGGACTGGCGGTTTCCGCGGCCATCCTGTTGAGCATAGCTATATGGACAACATGGGGACAGGCTCGTTGTATGTAACCAACAAGAATATCATCTATATGGGGCAGCAACGCAGTATCAAGGTTCCATTTACTAAGATTATTGGTATACAACCGTATTCTGATGGTATGGAAGTTCAGAGAGATGGAGCAAATATCAAGCGTCTAATCTTTCAAGGCTTTGACTGCTCTTTTGTTCTTAATGTCATAAATGTTATAAACAATCAGTAGGATGGATGAACTCGTTGACATTATACGAAGACTGGTATCAGAAAAAGGCTTACAACTTCTCTCTGATAAGAGACTGTACAATATAGTCCTTGATCTTTCCCCTGATTTCCGAAGTAATATTGGTTATCAGAAGATTCTTAAGGCCATAGTGGACAACGACTATATGCGAACTGTAATGGACACGCCTCATGACAGTCGCTTCATAGCTATTGCCAATACAGCAAAACGGATAAAATCAGAATATTGGTTAGACTCAATCGATAGCATGAAAATAATTTGTGCTATCTCATTGGGTGCAGGATTGATATCTAATGATGATTGCGAACGTATGCTGTTTGATAAAAAATCAGACACTATTATTAGGAACAAGAAAGAGAATCAGTGTGAAAAGCGAAATAAAAATCCCCAAATTATTGCATATGGAGATAAGAACAATAGTCATTTGTCCACGAATGGGTTAAGACCAAGTCCTAAATCCCCCATAGGTGGCATCGGCAATGATGAGATAGATACTATCGAAGGTAAAGAATCGGTAAATTATGATCCTTTCTTTGACGATGCAGCCCGTGCCATTGTAAAGACTCAGCAGGCTTCTACAAGCATGATTCAGCGCAGATTCTCAATTGGGTATCATCGTGCCGGAAGGCTTATGGATCAATTAGAGCTTTGTGGAATAGTGGGACATGCTAAAGGCTCTCAACCTCGTGAAGTTTTAGTTGATAATGAATATGAATTGAATTCTATATTAGAGCAAGTTCACAACGGCGTACCAGCTGGCAAAATAGCCCCCCAAAAAACATCAGCAATTCATAATAATAGTAGTCTATATAATGGTTCTACTTCAATTCCTCCAACTCCAACAAAGATACAATATAAGAAAGATAGCAGTTGGAAGGGTTGCAGTGGCTGTCTTGTATCAATTATAGTTATTCTATTATCAGTTTGGGTCTTTGGATTCTTTGATTCTAAAGATAAAAATCAAGGTAATATAGTGGCCAAAACATCCATGGTATACAAAGACATATCTTTTATGGATATTACTCTTGGAGGAGACTATGGCGCCGTATTAAAAGGAATGAAAGCAAATCCGAACATAAATGACGTTAAAGTCGTAAATTTAAAGGGAGAAGAATATAATGTAGCTTTGTATACAAAATCAAATACAATGTTCCTCGATCTTGACTCTATAAAAGAAGGCCTTCCTTTAGACACTGTAATAACTGCCTCCGCGAAATTAGATGGTAGTATTGTAGGCATCTTCGCAAGCGTGTTTAACAATAAAGTAATAAAAATAAACATCATTACACCAAATTCCAATATGGTATTCCTTAAATCCCTTTTGGCAGATAAATATGGTGTAGCCTCCGACTCTGTAAATCAAGCGAGTAAAGGCGAAGGTGAATTCTCATATTATTGGAGATTTGAGAACGGATCAGTATACTTAAATTACTCTGAATATTCTGAAGACGAGTGTATGATAGTCATTAAATCATCTGAAATTCCGAAATACAATCAAATATTAGAGGAACAAGAAAATGTCAAAAAAGATAGTGCGCATAATATGGCGTCTAAAATAATTTAGAAATGGCAACGGTAGTTTTTAATCAAGGTTGGTCTTTGGATCCACAACCAGTATCATACGAATATATATTCAACTCTAGATATGGAACTCACAGAGCATATCTCCAATTGAATGCTGAGGGCAGCTACTCAATAAAGGTAGATGGACAAACATATTCTGCCTACGAAGCATCCGCAAAAAGAAGTCCCAACTATAAAATAGGTATGGCTCAACTTGCCGGTCAGATGATTCATCGTATTGAGACATACGATGCAATATTCACTGGACTTTATAAGCAGACCGTGCATCTCGCCGTAAATAGTTACAAAGAGCATGAGATGGCAGTCAATTTGAGAAAAACTGATGCAGAAATTGAGGCGGAAGCAGATACGCAGGTAAAAAAGCCAGACTATTCAAGTATCATTTTAAAAAAGTACAACAAGAAACCCTATAAAGGCGTTGCTCCAACAAAGCAATTAGCCGAAGCAATTTTAAACGAAGAAGCTGATCACAAATTTTTTGCTTTATTGAGAAGATGTTCCACAGAAAAGAAACAGTATGTAGAAGAAAATCTCAATGATGTCTATCAGGACAGAATTGAAAAGTTCAGAGAGCTACAGTCCTTTTTTGACAAAATTCAGGATACATTAGCAGCAACTGCAGATGCTAAGCACATTGCAGATTACAATAGTAAGCGCAATGCCATGCTGGCCGAATATAAAAGCCGCCGTGATGCCTTTATCTATGATAGGACTGAGCGTCGCGATAAAGACAAGAACTACATAATTGGACCATTTGACTATGTGAATAAGAGTATAATGGACTTGAAAACTAAAGTCCATTTCCCTTTCGAGGTTACTGTAAAAACATCTTATTCAAAGTTAGAAAGTCTGTTAGACGTAAAGGCGTTTATTCCTGATTATATACCTATTCCAGGAATAAAAGCATCAATATTGTCTTCTGGCAAGATAAGTGTCAAGAGCAAACTTCAGCGTGAGAAGAATCAGGACATGGTTCTTTGTCAACTAGGCATATCCTACTATTTATGTGGTTTTCTCTTCAATATATCTGCTAATATCAAGACGATACGATTTTCATTATTATCAAGCAATAACGGAGACGGCTATTATTGGGTGCAGTTCCCTCGTGACCAGTTCTTTACCCTTGACTTTGCGAGTATTGACCCATTGCTGACACTTGAACGTTACCCTCACGTTATCAAGTATGGTAGAATTTCACTTGAGTCTTTCGATGCCAATGAGTTCAAAGCAAAGATAAACGATGCGTTACTTATAGCTGGTCAAGCATCTGACTCGAACCAGACTGTCTTGTCATTGACAGATGCAGCTCACATCTTTGATGCGATGCCTAACGCAGAAGATTTGAGAAAGGCAATAGATAATGCAAAAGCTATAGGTCAGTCAGTAGTAGTGGTTGACAAAAAATATGAGAACATTCTTAAAGAACTATGAGAGTTAAGAAGATGATAAGATACGGATTAAAGACTATATTGCTTCTTACCATTGAAGCAACGATAATCTCATGCAACCTCTATGGTCATAAGACGGCGAAGGGAAATGCTCTGTTGATCGAGTCTTCGAAGACGGAGAAAGAATCTCAAAATGTACAATCTTCAGAAACTACTTTCCCACCAACATGCTATGAGATACCAGCCTTACGTAAGAATTCTGGAGAAATAATTCTTCACCGCAAAGGCTATACCGTTTCATATAATCCAACAACCAAGCTGCCGAATTGGGTTGCTTGGCATTTAACAGCTGAGCATACGTCTGGTTTGGCAAAACGCAAAGGAATCGAGTTCCATGAAGATTCCGATGTGCCAGAGCCGCGTGCAAATAACTTTGACTATGTGCAGTCTGGCTATGACCGTGGTCACATGTGTCCTGCTGGAGACAACAAATGGGATCTGGAGGCTATGGAACAGTCTTTCCTCTTTTCCAACATTTGTCCTCAGAACCACAATCTCAATATTGGAGACTGGAATGGTATGGAGCAACAGTGCCGCTGGTGGGCAAAGGACTTCGGCTACATCTACATAGTTTGTGGCCCTATACTTTTCAATCAAAAACACAAGACTATCGGCAAGGACAAGGTTGTTGTTCCAGAAGCGTTCTTTAAGGTTGTTCTTTGTATGAAGGGCACTCCTAAAGCAATCGGTTTTATCTACCGCAATGCAGAAGGTGGTCGTCCGTGGGGCGATTATGTCAATACCATTGATCAAGTTGAGCGCATCACAGGCTATGACTTCTTCCCGTCTTTGCCCGATAGTATTGAGATCAAAGTTGAAGCACATACAGACTTAGGTGAATGGCCGAAATAATTAGTGTTAGTAGATGGCAAAAGATATATGCAAGAAAGCCGATAACATCATCAATCCCGATAATTCGGGCAATAGGAGTACTATATTACACTAATAGCTATCATAATAGAGTACAGTCTCCAACTTACCATAATTCAAGACCAGCGGGTGCAACCGCCCTCTGTCGAAATGGGTCTTATAGTTTTAGCCAAAGCCATTGTGGAACTTGCTCCCATCATGGAGGTGTGGCTCAATGGCATAGAGAACATGACATAATCAATAAAAATGCATGAGTTATGAATTGGCCTAAAATAAATATAAAGCGAGATAATGGAGAATTCGCAATAGCTCAATCTCCAGTAATTATCTCCGCAAGTCGCAGTACAGATATTCCGGCATTTTATGCGGACTGGTTCTTTAATCGTCTTAAAAAAGGGTATTGCGCTTGGACTAATCCTTTCAATGGAGTAAAAAGCTACGTTGCATTTCGAGATACAAGGTTCATCGTCTTCTGGTCGAAGAATCCTGAGCCGTTGTTAAACCATCTTGACGAACTCAAAGACAGAAATATCGGCTGCTATATACAATATACGCTGAACGGCTATATAAAGGAAGGTCTTGAGAAAGGAGTACCAACTTTAGACAAACGCATAGGCACTTTCAAGCGCTTGGTAGACAAGTTGGGCAAAGGCCATGTTATCTGGCGTTTCGACCCACTAATGCTCACGAATGAAATAAACGAAGATCTGCTACTTGAAAAAATCAGTAATATTGCTGAACAACTTAAGGGATATACAGAAAAATTAGTATTCAGTTTCGCCGATATTCTATCTTACAAGAAAGTTAAACGAAACTTGGATGATAATAATGTCCATTATTTAGACTGGCTGTCTGAGCAGATGGATGACTTTGCTCGAAGGTTATCTGATGCAAATAAAGAATGGGACTTTAATCTTGCTACATGCGCTGAAAAGATAGACTTGGTCAAGTACGGCATTGAACACAACAAGTGTATCGACGATGACCTTATAATAAAGCTTGCATGGCAAGATAAGGCTTTAATGAAATTTCTTGGTGTTGAAATATACCAAAAGGATTTATTTGGCGTTATTCCAAAAGAAGCGATTGTGCTATCAGACAATCTATATGCTTTAAAGAAAAAGAATAATAAGGATACTGGTCAACGCATGTTCTGTGGATGTGCCAACAGTAAAGACATTGGTCAATATAACACATGTCCACATCAGTGCGAATACTGCTATGCCAATACTACAAAATCTTTGGCTCTGAAAAACTACAAGATGCATCTTGTGCATCCTGATGCAGAAACAATTACAGGGGATTAAGGCAATGAGCTATGAGGAACTAATAAAAACAATTGGCACACCAACCATAGATGATTTTATTCATGTGGCTGCAAGTATGGTGCCTGCTAATCTTAAGGACAATCCTTGGCAATGCCCTGAGATGAATCATGGACAAGCCATATTGGACAAAGAAGAACAACTCAACTGCTATATGTCATCTTATGGAGAGATGCATAAGCAGAAAATGACAAAGATTCTGGCAGACTTCCCGTTCACTGAAATTAATGATGATTTTGAGGTAATAGATTGGGGATGCGGACAGGGCTTAGGCACTATCTGTTTCATAGATTATATGCGAGCACATGGCCTTTATGGGAATCTCCAAAGAATAACTCTTATAGAGCCATCCACTGTTGCGCTGAAAAGGGCTGCATTTAACATTAAAGCTCAAACTGGCAATGGTAAAGAAGTCATATCAATATGTAAGCCTCTTCCTGCCAACAAGTATGACACTGAGGCTATTGATAAGATTGAAGTAAAGTGTGGGATAGTAGTTCATCTTTTCTCAAACATTCTTGATATTCAGAGTATCGATCTAAAGATGCTGTCATCACTTATAGGAGATACTGGCTTCGTTCATTATTTCCTATGTGTTGGACCTCTGAACTTTGGTAACGAGCGTATTGACGCTTTTTTCCATTATTTCAATCTGGCAAATGGGGGTAAGGTTTTCTCCGAATATCGCAATGGTCAGTATGGCATTCTGAACAATGGACATTCTTTTGGATGCCTGACAAAAGGCTTTAAAGTAATTCGCGATAGTGGCAGGCCAATGCTTATACCTCTGAATTATTATCCTCCAAAACAGTTCTTTGCAGCCTATGAATTGGATAGCTTACGTTGTGACCCATTAAATAATTTCAAATCGATTTATGGAAAGTTGAAAGCCTTTGACGTTTTGGCACCTTTTGATATTGGTGCAGATGTGTATGAGGACGTACATCCTATATTGGCAGTATTAAACAATATCATAACTAGAGGATTGCCAACAAGAGGAAGTAGGTGGTTTGAAGATGCAATTCAAAAGCAATATGGTCTTTCTAATTATGAAGAGCAATACGGAGGATTCCGATATGCTGGCACTTCAAAGTACATACAATTAAAAGACAAAGAGACCCTCGTAAAAATTGGTGTAGCGGTAGCTCGCCTTGAAAAGACTATAGTAGAGGCTGCTATTACCAATAGAATAAATATAAACCAGCCAGTCTGGAAGGTTCTGGTGAAAGAAAACGACGTACCTTGTGCCGCTCTTGCTTTTGACGACCTTGCGATAATGTTCAATCATCTGGCCGCAATGACTGAAAATTATGCCAATCTTCATTTCCCCAAGGTTGAATTGGACATCATTAGCAAGTATGACACAGTTAAGTGGACCTCCATTAGTAAAGTTAGATTCTTTTCTGGGACGAAATATGAGCTTCAACGAAAAGAATATGACATGGTGTTTGACATAGCTGTAGATGATTATTCAGATGCAGCGCATGTCAAGTTTTCTGAGTTTACGGCGAAGAATGACTGCTACTTCAATATTAGGTCTGCAAAAAGCATTGAGTCAAATCGCTATGTCTACACAACCGATCTAATTTGCTATAAGCCTATGTCTGTAAGAAATAGACAGGGCATTTATAAAGCTATACCCGAGAATGTTGAGCATCTGAGGTACTTCCTTCAAATGATATTCCGAAAAGAGGATTTCCGTCCTGGTCAATTGCCAATCCTCACACAAGCTTTGCAGAATAAAAGCGTGATAGGGTTATTGCCAACAGGTGGTGGTAAATCTCTAACGTATCAACTTGCAGCGCTATTGGAGCCTGGAGTTTCTATTGTTGTAGATCCGCTAAGGTCACTGATGAAAGACCAATATGACGGATTAAAGAATAATCTTATTGATTGTTGCACATACATCAACTCCAGTATAAAGAATGACGCACCAACTTATGAACGTGACTATCGCGAGGAAATGATGGAAACTTCACAAGTGCTGATGCTGTTCTTGTCGCCAGAGAGATTGTGCATCTATAAGTTTCGCCAGCGTCTTAAGAACATGCACAACCTCAATGTATATTTTGCTTACGGGGTCATTGACGAGGTTCATTGCGTAAGTGAGTGGGGACAGGACTTCCGTTTCTCTTACCTTCACCTTGGACGTAATCTATACAGTTATGTTCTGCCCAAGAAGGGACACATAGCTTTATTTGGCTTGACAGCAACAGCCTCATTCGATGTATTATCAGACGTTGAGCGCGAGTTGTCTGGTTATGGCGCTTTCCCTTTGGATTCCAATACTGTTGTTAGATATGAAAATTGCAACAGACTGGAGTTGCAATATAAGATAGAGAAAGTTGACATTGAGTTCGATCCAGACAGAAATTATGATCCATCGCATCTACTTTCAGATTTGCCTTCTGCTGTAACTTTGACAGACAAATGGACTGTAAATGATAACAAAAAAGATTTTCTTAGAAAACTCTTGCCTATGATTCCGGGATATATCCGAGAATTACAAACTGATGATAGTATCAAGGAAATCAAAGAACGATTTAAGACAAGAGAGTCTTCTGTGAATGTAGATAAGGCAGACCTTTCTACACCTATGCCAGATGACTTCTTATCACTTGCCAATAGCTATGATGAAGCAGGAATTGTCTTTTGCCCTCACAAGAAATCAACAGGCATAAGTGTTGTCAAAAACAAAGAGTCTCTAAGTTCCTTGACACAGGCAATAGGAACTTTTATGGGTTCAAGTGATAATGACGAGCAGACAGATGAAGAGTCTATGCGTAACCTTGAGCTTTTCAGAGACAACAAATTGCCTTTGATGGTTGCCACGAAAGCATTTGGTATGGGTATAGACAAGCCAAACGTACGCTTCACTGTCAATATGAACTATTCAAGTTCATTGGAAAGCTATGTCCAAGAGGCAGGACGTGCTGGACGTGACGGGAAAATGGCTTTAGCAATCATTCTCCTATCTTATTATGACTTAGTGCGTATAAACAATAGCTATCCTCAAAATGGCTTCCCTTATTGGATTATCAAGGGGAAATGGTTCAAAGCCGAAGACCTGAAGCAAATTCTGGATAAGTACAATATTCAAATACCAGATAGTTACATTGACCATTGCAATCCTATTTCTGACATGGTCAAACTAAAATGCCCCACAAATAACAGCATCTACAAACAAGGGCACTGCAACACTCAGACATGTAAATTGTTTTATAGCTGCCAGCTACGTACCGTGGCACAGAACATGCGTGATTGGATGTATGAGAAAGACTTAAAGGACTATCTTAAGCAGAATAAGATAAGACTTCCACATGAATACTTCGATTTCCAGAATGCTGACTATGATGCCGAAATGTTCTTCTTTGACAACAACTTCAAAGGTGAGTTGGCTGAAAAGATTCGCATGAATGACATTCTAAGCAAGGTTGACATTCGTTATTTCTATGGCGATGACAAGGAAATAAAGGAAACCCTGCATGCAAAGGGCTTCATGAACGTAGTTCTAAATGCAGAAGTTGGACAAAAGGTAGTCATACTTATCACTTACATAAGCGGAGAATATGCTGATGTTGCAAAAGCCATATATAGACTATGCTGTATTGGTGTTATAGATGACTTTACACAACATTATGGAGTGCCAGGCAAGCCTGAATCTTATTACTTTCGTATCGTCTGTGAACGCAAACCGGTAGGGGCATACTATCTTCGTCTCCGTGATTTCCTCATGAGATACTATTCTGAGGAGAAGGCAGACAATGAAGTAGATAAGGCTGCGCTGCGTAAAGGCAATAACGAGATACACAAATGTCTCGGCTACTTGACCGAGTTTGTTTACGACAAAGTAGCTATAAAGCGTAAACGTGCCATCGATGATATGCAGCGTTTCTGCCTTGAGGGTGTACGTATGGACAAGGATTGGAAGAAAGTAAATGAAGACTTAAAGGATGAGTTGTACTATTACTTCAATTCAAAATTCGCACGTCATGGGTATCGAATTTTATCTGGTGAACCATTCTCTCTTCTTGATGAATATAGTTCCCTAAAGGAAAATGATTTGAACAATGCTTACAACATTTTGTTCAAGTATCTGCGAGTAGTGGATGCAGATGTAGTTAGCGACTCCGGTTCACCAATAGATAGTATTAGACATCTGTATGGCGCAATACGACTGATTACCCATCGTTCTTTCAAGGAAATCAATCCTTGTATGTACATGTTGAACGCATATTGCTTGCTATTCTTAAGACCTTGGCAAAATGAGGCTTTACTTAAAAAGTTAAAGGATAATTTCAGAAGTGGGTACTATGGATTCAGAAAATTAGACAAACAATATGTGCATTTCCTAGACACCATAGAAAAGTTCTATAAAGAAATGGTAGGAAAAGGAAGAAATGCTGCAACAAAACAACAAATAGAAACACTAAGGTCATGGCAAATGGCACTTGAGGTAGAATATCATGCTAAATGGCTTCATGACTTTACAGACCAATATTGATAATAAACTTAGAAAGATATGGAAGAGAAAGATTTACTTTCCTCACTGGAAAGCCTCGAAAGAGATTTACAATCAATTAATTCCGCACGTGAGCAGGTGGAATCAACTGTTAAGGCTTATCACGAGGTCGGAGCTAAATTCAACGATTATGTAAGTAATCTTGAAGCGGTGTCCGCAAATATAGCCACATTGGTAGAAACCATTAAAAACGAGCGTTCAGCCTTTAGTTCTTCAATGGATGAGACAACGAAAGCTAAATTCAGAGAACTTGATGATGAGATAGACCGCTTCAAAAATGCAATTGAGCCCTTACTTTCTCAGTACAAAGCTACTGCTGAAAGCCTCCAGACAAGTGCTCAACAGAGTTTGACAAAAGCTGTTAGAGACCTCAACACAACGAGTCAGCAAATCGGCACGAAGTTCAAAGAGTCGTGTGATAACTTAACAAAACAGCAGACTTCTTCCATCGAATCAAAGCTAACTGAACTAGTAAATGGGGCTAAGAACGAGTTCTCTCTGATGAGCTCAAGGAATAAGACTGCAACTGCTAATGCTGTTTCAACATTGGAATCGAAGAGTATATCTATAACAACTCAGTTTGGAGATAAGTGCGATACCATTCAACAAGGATTCACTTCTTCTACAGACAGAACATCATCAGACTTTAAGAAGAAAATTGATGACTCTACAGCCAAAGTAGAAGACTCTGTGCTTCTTCTCAAGAAAGTTCTTGGTGACTTCAAAGGCTTACAACAGCATATCGAAGAGACAATGGCTAATTATCAGAAGCCAGTTCTAGAGGAATTGGACCAGATATCATCGACTCAAAGTGACATTCAGAAGCAAATCAACCTAAACAAAGTATTGACTATTGTCGCTATTGTATTGGTTGTTATTACGATAATCATAAGATTTATGTAATATCAAAACATAGGCATAGATTTTCTTTAGCTCTACATAAAGTTGTCTGACTAAAGTCCGCCCTTGCAAATATTCATACTTAAAGTCATTAGTGTCCCGTTAAAATCGGGACAAATTAATATTAATCAAACAATCCCGGCAAAAGGGAAGAATTGAGTTCTTTGACATCGTTGTAATTAGTCGTCCCTTAAAAATGTACTTATTTACTGGTATTCAGTAATTTAATTTATA
>ERZ857521.1889-NODE-1889-length-22457-cov-65.788769_pt1 | contig 22457 bp, 16 predicted proteins | sample MGYA00519701_ERZ857521 | MGnify/ENA primary metagenome ERZ857521 (study PRJEB31778, sample SAMEA3449346) | human gut metagenome | biome: human gut; feature: human-associated habitat; material: faeces | place: United Kingdom | collected 2010/2012 ...
GAAGGGAAAAGGCGCAAGCAGATGGCGCAGGTGAATCTGGAAATAGTATTATACCACATCCGCCGCGCGCTGCATAGGATGGCGACAGGAAAAGAACAGCGGAACACATCCACCTATCAAAAACGCGCCTCCCGAAGTTTCCGGGAAGCGCGCTTTTGTCTGACAAGTTTTGAGAAAAATCAGTGGCAGCCCTTGCATTTGCCGCAGTCGCCGCCGCAGCTGCAAGCAGAATTGCCGCTCTTTTTGTCCTTGATCATCTTCCAGATGATTGCGCCAACAATCACCAGAAGTACACCGCCAACAATCCACGTTGCCATTGTTCGTTCCTTTCTGCGCCGATGCGGATGGAGGAAAACCGCTTTTGCGCGATAGAACATATGCCGGAGGGAAAGCGCAGATGATGCAGAACCCGCGCCAGCCCTCCGGCGTTCACAAGAGGGGTCTCAGAAAGCACCGAATGCAGCGGCGCTTTCCTCGGTTAAGCCCGATGGAAAATCAGGCAGAAACCTTCTGGGTGAGGTGGTTGTCGTTGTAAGGATTCTTACGAACGACCAGATACACCAGGCCAGCCAGCAGCAGGATGGCAATCGCCGTCGCAACAGTGAAGCCAGCGCCGCTGAAGAGCAGACCGAGCTGATAGACAATCAGGGCGATGGTGTACGCGAACGCGCACTGATAGCCAACCGCAGCCAGCGTCCACTTGGCATTGTTGAACTCACGCTTCATCGCGCCGATGGCCGCGAAGCAGGGAGCGCACAGGAGGTTGAAAATCATGAAGGCATACGCCGCCAGACGGCCATGACCGTTGGAGGACTCGTTGAACGCCGTCGCAATCGGGCTGAGGGCTTCTGCCTTCTCTTCCTCGGTCATGTCCTCGTCGTCAACAACGTCCGCCGCGTCATCCGCGCCATACAGCACGCCCAGAACGCCAACGACTTCTTCCTTCGCAACCAGACCCATGACCGTAGCGACCGTGGACGGCATATTGCCGAAGCCCAGCGGCTTGAACACCACGCTGACCGGGTTGCCGATCTTGCCAAGGATGGAGTTGTCCATATCCGCCACAGCGCCCCAAGAGCCAGCCGCGCGATCCATTTCAGGCGCGAGTTCCGGCGCTTCCTCGTCTTCTTCCAGCGTTCCAGCTTCCGCCTTCGCGTTGTAATCAGCCAGTTCCGTCTGGTAGGTCTGCTGCGCTTCCAGCTGCACGTCCGCCGCGGGCGCCCAGCCGTAGGTCTTCGCAAACCAAATCACGATAGAGGACAGGAGGATGACCGTGCCAGCGCGCTTGATGAAGCTCCAGCCGCGCTCCCACACGCTGTGGAACACGTTGCGGCCAGACGGGAAGTGATATGCCGGCAGCTCCATGACGAAGGGAGCCGGGTCGCCCGCGAACATCTTCGTCTTCTTCAGCATGATGCCGGAGATAACAATCGCCGCCACGCCGATGAAGTATGCGGACGTCGCAACCCACGCGCTGCCGCCGAAGACCGCCGCGGCAATCAGACCGATAATCGGCATCTTCGCGCCGCAGGGGATGAAGGTCGTGGTCATGATGGTCATCTTGCGGTCACGGTCGCTCTCGATGGTACGAGAAGCCATGATGCCGGGAACGCCGCAGCCAGAACCAATCAGCATCGGGATGAAGCTCTTGCCGGACAGACCGAATTTCCGGAAGATACGATCCATGATGAAGGCGATACGAGCCATGTAGCCAACGTCTTCAAGGATAGCCAGCAGGAGGAACAGCACCAGCATCTGCGGCACGAAGCCCAGCACTGCGCCGCAGCCGCCGACGATACCATCAACAATCAGACCGCTCAGCCAGCCTGCGCAGCCAACGCCATCCAGCCAAGTCTGAAGGTTGCCCTGCACGATTTCCGCAACGAACACATCATTCGTCCAGTCCGTCAGCAGGGTACCAATCGTCGTCACGGAAATGTAATACACGAGGAACATGATGAGCGCGAAAATCGGCAGCGCCAGCACGCGGTTGGTCACCACGCGGTCAATCTTGTCCGAAACGCTCAGGCTGCCCTTTGCCTTGCCCTTCTTCACCGCGTTCTGCATCAAGGTGTTGATGTAGGCATAACGCTGGTTGGTGATGATGGACTCGGCGTCGTCATCCATTTCCTTTTCGCAGGAGGAGACGGCTTCCTCAATGCCCTTCTTGACATCTTCGGACAGCTTCAGTTCCGCAACAACCTTCTCGTCGCGTTCGAACAGTTTCACGGCGTACCAGCGCAGGAAGCGAGGTTCAACCTTGCCGCCGATGAGGTCTTCGATGTGCGCCAGCGCGTGTTCCACCGAGCCGGTGAAAACGTGCGGATGCTCGCCCATCGTGCGGTTCTTGGCAGCAGCGGCAGCCTTTTCAGCCGCTTTCACGCTGCCTTCGCCCTTCAGCGCGGAAGTCTCGACGATTTCCACACCCAGCGCTGCGCTCAGCTTCTTCATGTCGATTTTGTCGCCGTTCTTGCGGGACACGTCGATCATGTTCATCGCGATGACCATCGGCGTGCCGAGTTCGAGCAGCTGCGTGGTCAGGTAAAGGTTGCGTTCGATGGAGGTGGAGTCCACAATATTCAGGATGGCATCAGGCTTGTCGTTCACCAGGTAGTTGCGGGCGACGACTTCCTCCAGCGTGTAGGGAGACAGGGAGTAAATGCCGGGCAAGTCCTGAATGACCACATCGTCATTGCCCTTGAGCTTGCCTTCCTTCTTTTCAACCGTAACACCCGGCCAGTTGCCGACGAACTGACGAGAACCCGTCAGCGCGTTGAACATGGTCGTTTTGCCGCAGTTCGGGTTGCCTGCGAGCGCAATCGTAATCGCCATTTTCGGCGCCTCCTTATGCGAATTTGTCTTAACTAACCCCACCAGAGGCTCCACCTCTGGACTCCGCAAGGGACTCTGTCCCTTGACCCTTTTTTCGCGATTGCGTTGAGCGCGCTTCCATACTGTATGCGCGTGGAAGGCTTGGAACGACGCGAAATCAGGTTTTATCGTAAGGGAAACAGAATTACTGAACCTCGATCATTTCCGCATCCGCCTTACGCACGCTCAGCTCATAGCCGCGCACGGTCAGCTCCATCGGATCGCCCAGCGGCGCAACCTTGCGCACATGGACTTCCGTCCCGCGGGTCAGTCCCATGTCCATGATGCGGCGCTTGACGGCACCTTCACCATGCAGGCGGACAACCACCGCGGTTTCCCCGACCTTGACATCCTTCAGGGTTTTCATGCCTTCTGCCTCCTTTTCCTCAGTTCACCAGCACACGCATAGCCATGGATTGGCTCAACGCAACACGGCTATCCTTGACAGCGCAAATCAGATTGCCGCCCATTTTGCTGACGACCGTCACTCTTTCGCCCATCACGAAGCCCAGCTCCGCCAGATGCTGACGCACCTCATCCTGTCCGGTGATTTTGCCAATCACGCCAGACTCGCCAATTTCCACCATGCCCAACGGCATCATGTTCCATGACCTCCTTGTGTCAGTCCTTTCGCGGATAGTTTATTCCAACTAATCCTGCGATTCGCAAGGGTTAGTTTACCATAACTAATAGGCTATGTCAAGCGTTTTTCGCGTGTTTTTTTGTTTTTTTTCCACCTTTTTTCTGGTCTTTGCATCGTTTGCCCAATTCGGGGGAATGCTGACCAGCAAAAACAAAGGGCAGCTCTGCTTTGCAGGGAAATCAGATACTTTTCCGAACAAAATCGAACCACCCCCTATCAAAAAACTTCTGATTATCACCACTATGGCTTAAAGTGCCGAAGGGAGCAAGCAGAAAGCCCCTTTGTCACCTCCGCAGAGGCGAAATCCCCTGCATGATCGTGCGATTCTATCAGAAAATGAAAACCGCAAAAAAGAGGTGCGAGAATGAAGGAATGGGCGGTCTGGATGGCGAACAAGATGGAGGAGCAATTGCTGCGGATGGAGCAGCTGCGGCTCAGTGAATTTGTTGCATATGAAAAGAACTGGAAGAAGCGTCTTCTGATGCAGTTTGTAGGCGGGATTGCAAGAGGATTAGGGACAGCAGTTGGGTTTACGCTTCTGGGTGCGCTGGTGGTGTGGCTGCTGCAAGGACTGGTGCAAAGGAATCTGCCGATTATCGGGGATTTCCTGACCCAGCTGCTGAACCTCGTGGAAGGCAAGGGCAGCGGCAGCTAAAGCGTCCCCGCCCGTAACTTCGCGCTTCCGCAGAAGCGCCCCAAGCTGCTCTATCCGCCATTTCCACATTGTCGCGTCAATAGGCGCGACCTGATTCCGCCGCTTCCCAAATCATCATCACCAGAAAGGGCTATCATCACCATGCGCAAACCCGTTTCCCAAAGGCTGCTGCCTCTCCTGCTCATCCTCCTGACCCTCGCGCTTGACCGCTTCACCAAAGCCCTCGCCGTCGCGCTGCCGGATGAGCGCACCCTCATTCCCGGCATTCTTCGTTGGATTTATGTTGAAAATACGGGCATGGCGTTCAGCCTGTTCAGCGGACAGTCGTGGATGCTGGGCGTGGTGTCCGTCATCGCGGTTATCGCCGGATGGCTCGTCCTCCGCCGCTATCAGCTCAGCGGATGGAGCAGAACCGCGGCGGCGCTGATGATTGGCGGCGCGCTTGGCAACGCCTACGACCGCTTGGCGCTGGGCTATGTCGTCGATATGCTGGATATCACCCTGTTCCCCTTCGCAGTGTTCAATATTGCGGACGCGGCGCTCGTCGTCGGCACGGCGCTGATGGCGTACTGCATCGTGTTCCGCACGGAAGATTGGAGGAAAATCAATCATGACGCAAATGATGCCTGACGCACTCGAATCGCGCACTATCTCCATCCCCGGCGACGGGCGGCGGCTGGATGTTGCCCTGTCAGAAGCCGCCGGGCTGACGCGCTCGCGGGTGGCGGCGCTGATGGCGGACGGAAACGTCACGGTAGACGGGAAAGTCGAGACGAAATCCGGCGCAAAGGCGAAATCGGGGCAAACTGTCATCCTGATGATTCCCGCGCCGAAGCCTGCCGTCCCCGTCGCGCAGGAAATTCCGCTCACAATTCTCTATCAGGATGACGACCTCGCCGTCGTCCTGAAGCCCTGCGGCATGGTCGTTCACCCCGCCGCCGGCAATGAGGACGGCACACTCGTCAACGCGCTCCTGCACCACCTTGACCACTTGAGCGGCATCGGCGGCGAACTGCGCCCCGGCATCGTCCACCGGTTGGACAAGGACACCAGCGGTCTGCTGCTCGTGGCAAAGAACGACCAGAGCCAACTCGCCCTCAGCCGCCAATTGCAGGAGCGGCAGATGGAGAAGCACTACCGCGCGCTGGTTGAAGGGAATCTGCGGGAGGACAGCGGGCGCATCGACCAGCCCATCGCGCGGAGCAAGAAAGACCGCAAGAAAATGGCAATTGACCCCGAAGGCCGCCCGTCGATTACGGACTGGACGGTGCTTGCGCGCGGGCGGAACGTGACGCTGCTGGACGTCCACATTCTGACCGGGCGGACGCACCAAATCCGCGTGCACATGAAGTCCATCGGGCATCCGGTCTGCGGCGACCCGATTTACGGGTCAGGAAGAGGCGCGAAAGTCCCCCGCCTGATGCTCCACGCGTACACGCTTTCGTTCACGCACCCACGGACGGGGGAAAGGATGACGTTCACCGCGCCGCTGCCGGAGGAGTTTGTGCAGGGGCTGCGGGGGAACGGGGTGGAATGGGAGAAATAACGTTTCCTCACGGAAAGCCGGGGACGTTACAGCGTGCGATAATACTATTTCCATCATGAGAATGCGCCAGAATGGAAAAGCACGGACAGATGGCACGGATGAATTTAGAAAGAGCACAACTGGATAATTGCATAGAAAAGCGCCCTGCTCCGGAGATGTTCCAGAGCAGGGCGCGGTTTTTTGATTCATCACGAAAATCCGGGGAGCGTAATACTATTTCCAAATAAGAATGCGCCAAGATGTGAAGCGAATTTTTTATTCTGGCTAATGGACGTGAAACGCGGCGCAGCAGTGCTACGCTCAGTAGAATGACCGAAAGTCAGAAGGGAAAAGGCGCAAGCAGCTGGCGCGGGTGCATTTGGAAAGCGTATTATTCCACAACCTTCGCGCCGGCAGCGATCGCGTCTTCCTTGGTTCTGAAGAACTGCCAAGTGCTTTCCACGGTGGGGGTAATTTCCTTCTGGTCGCGGATGTACTGCGCCAGAATGTTACGCACCTGACCGTTATCGTTGCCCAGCGTATCGCCGGTGTACATATCCGTGAGGCTGTAATCCTCAGGAGTCAGACCAGCCGCCTGCATGAAGCCGGCGCCACCGGTGAAGCGGTAGTTGTTCATCACCACGGAGAACACCTGATCAGGCGCCACGGGCTGACCCTGATACTGCATGTTCTGGATGCGCTTTCCTTCAGGCGCATAGTAGTGGATTTCGTAGTACAAACCGTAGATTTCATCGGTGTAGTAGCCACCGCCAAGGTAATCGGGGTTCGACGCACTGGTGTAGTTGGTGGTAGCATGCTCCAGCCACAGCCGCAGCTGTTCGCCGGTCATGTTCACGCGATAGAGCCAGTTTTCAAACACGTACAGCTGATACAGCAAACGCATCGGAACGTCGCCCGCAGGAATCAGGTCGCGAACCTCGGCGCCGCTGGTCAGAGGCGCGCAGATGGACAGCTGCGCAGGAACCGCAGACAGCTGCGCCTTGTTCAGCAGATCCATCAGCGCGGTGGGCTGCAGGGAGATGTTCTCATTGGAGAAAGCGCCGGTAGCAGTGCCCAGAGGCTGATCCAGATAAGCCTGCAGCTCCTCGTTGTAGGGAGCCAGCGCCGTGGCAACCTTCTGATTTTCCACCAGGCCTTCCTGATCCGCCAGGAAACGGTAGCCGTTTTCAGCCGTCACAGGGGTCACAGTCTTGGTCGCCGGGTCGTAGGCGAGCTTCATGAAGCCCAGGCCTTCACCGCCGCCACCTGCCAGCACGGGCACAACCTTGCCCTCGGCATTGAGAATGTCCTCACGGTAGTCGGTGTTATGGAAGTGACCATACACAACCGCGTCAATCCCGGTGGTCAGGTTAATCATTGCGCGAACCTGGTTTTCGTAGTCCGCGGGGTTGTTGCCATCGGTAGAAACAGCGTCTTCCACGCCGGAGTGCGCCACGACAATCACCACGTCGCAGCCCTCCTGCTCGCGCAGGATCGGCACGAAGTGCTCAACCGTGGGGACCAGATTGCGGAAGTCGATGCCCTCATAGTGGGACTCAACCTCCCAAGCGGGGATGTTGGGCGTATCCATGCCGATGACGCCAACCTTCACGCCCTCAAATTCCTTGACGATGTAGGGGACGCCCATCCAGGAATCCCACTCGGTGCCCTTCGCCACAAAGTTGGCGGCGGACATGGGCACGGAATGCTCCTCGCCGTTGTCGGGGCTCATCACATACTCAATCTGACGCTTGAGAATCGGCAGATCGTTGTTGAACTCGTGATTGCCCAAGCACCACATGTCGTAGTCCATCAGGCGCAGCGCCTTCATCATGGGATCGTCCTTTTCAGGAGCGAAGTAGGAGTAGTAATAGGTCATGGCAGAGCCCTGCACGGTATCGCCGCCATCCACCAGAACGACGTTCTTTTCCGTAGCACGAACCTGCTCGATCATGGAAGCGATCATGGACAGACCCACGTTCGGGGAAGGCTCGCCAGTGGCGTAGTTGATGGGCAACACTTTGCCGTGCACGTCGCTGGTCGCGATGACGGTAATCATGATGGGATCCGCATTCTCTGCGAACGCCGCGCAGCCCACCAGGGGGAGAATCATGGTCAGCGCCAACAGAAGGGATAGGAGCTTCTTCATGATGGGCACCTCTTTTTCTTATTTCCCGCTCGAAGCAGGATTAAAATAATTATATTCCATATTCTTTCGTTTGTAAACAGTGCCGCCAGATGCAGACTTCGCCGCGCCAAGGGGTTAGTTTGTTGACGAATGAATTCTCCGTCGAATCCAATTGCAAATACGGCGGAGGAAGCGATTGAAAGTCAAGTTTTTTGCAAGCCACAAACAGTACGAACGCCATTGTAGGCAGCGAGGCAAATTGCGCCGGTGTGGTGACAATAATATATTTTGTATTCTGTAATTTGTAGGTGGCGGACAGAAATCAAGGGTTGTCTCGGAAGCTTCTTCTGCGAAATAGGGGGACGGCGGGGAAACGCGATGGAAGCATCATTCACATATAAAAAACACCGGTGCATTTGACTTTGTTACGCCGTTGTCTTCTGTTTTTACAGGAATCAATAAGCAAAAACGCCCACCCAAAACAAAAAACCAATAATCAATGAAATAACCGTCAGTGTGGTGAAAAACACACAACATTTCTTTATCGTTCGCAACTGTTGCAGCATACCATAGAAAGTATATTCCAGCCTCTCGTTTTCAGTAAGTCCGGCATCATAAATTCTGAAAAATTCGCCCGTTACAACTCCGTTCACATCTTGATATTCTCGAATGCCGTTGGGAAGCGCTTCACCATTTTTCTTCAATTGCCGAAACTGTTTGTTTTCTTCTTTTGAGCAAGCAATATCCTGCAGGAAGTGCATGTCGAGCCAAATATTTTGCAAGTTTTTCTTCATATCTATTGGTTCTTTTGCCATAATCCTTTTTCCGCCTTTCGATTGTTATAAAAAACAGTCCTGCCCTTCTTAAACCAGAAAGGCAGGACTGCGGGATTTGAATTACTTCAGTTCCGCGAAGTACTTGATGGTGCGGACCATCTGAGAGGTGTAGGAGTTCTCGTTGTCGTACCAAGACACGACCTGCACCTGATAGGTGTCGTCGTCGATCTTCGCGACCATGGTCTGGGTAGCGTCGAACAGGGAGCCATAGCGCATGCCGATGACGTCGGAAGACACGATCGGCTCGGTGTTGTAGCCGAAGGACTCGGAGGACTGCGCCTTCATGGCGGCGTTCACGGAGTCAACGGTCACGTCGCTGCCCTTGACAACAGCAACCAGAATGGTGGTGGAGCCGGTGCAGACCGGGACGCGCTGCGCGGAGCCGATCAGCTTCTTGTTCAGTTCCGGGATAACCAGGCCGATCGCCTTCGCAGCGCCGGTGGAGTTCGGAACGATGTTCTGCGCGCCAGCGCGGGCACGACGCAGGTCGCCCTTGCGATGCGGGCCGTCCAGAATCATCTGGTCGCCGGTGTACGCATGAACGGTGGTCATGATGCCGGACACGATCGGATACTTGTCGTTCAGAGCCTTCGCCATAGGCGCGAGGCAGTTGGTGGTGCAGGAAGCAGCAGAGATGATCTGGTCTTCCGCGGTCAGGGTGTCGTTGTTGACGTTGTAGACGATGGTCTTCAGGTCATTGCCAGCGGGGGCAGAGATGACGACCTTCTTCGCGCCAGCCACGATGTGCGCCATGGACTTTTCCTTGGAGCAGTAGAAGCCGGTGCACTCCAGCACGACGTCCACGCCCAGCTTGCCCCACGGAGCATCCGCCGCGTTCTTTTCGGCATAGATCTTGATTTCCTTGCCGTCCACGATGATGGAATCTTCGGTCGCTTCCACGGTGTGCAGGTTTTCACCGATCTTGCCGCAGTAGGAACCCTGAGCGGTGTCATACTTGAGCAGGTGAGCCAGCATCGCGGGAGAGGTCAGGTCGTTAATCGCGACCACCTCGTAGCCCTCAGCGCCGAACATCTGACGGAACGCCAGACGGCCAATACGGCCAAAGCCATTGATAGCAACTTTCACTGCCATTGGAATATACCTCCTTTAGTCGTTCAAACGGGGTTATACTATTTCCAGATAAGAATGTGCCAAGATGCGCCGCGAATTTTTCACTCTGGCTAACGGGAGTGCAACGCAGCGTAGCAGCGCTACGCTAAGTGGAACGACCGGACGCCAGAGGGGAAAAGACGCAAGCAGCTGGCACAGGCGAATCTGGAAAGAGTATCATTTCCCACCTCATATTCTACCCAATTTGCCGCCATTTTGCAAGAGGTTGCGCAGGATTTCCATCACTTTTGATACTTTTTTGACGCTTTTTTTTGAGAATTCCTCATCCGTTCCCCTCTTCTTCCCAGTATTCGCCCCAATTCAGCTCGTTCGTCACATCCAGTTCTTTCAAAATCAGCTTGCCGTTCTCGTCCGTGATGATGCCGCCGCCTTCGCCATATACCCCATAGGAGACATACCCCGTGCCGCCCTCGCAGGTGATGAGGCTCATGCTGCGGCAATAGTCACCCTCCGTTACCTCGTAATCAGCGGATTCCGACACACCGACGCCGTAGCTGTACACTGTGCCGTTGACACAGCGGAAGACGATTGTCGGAATGTCGCCCCTCCAGTAGAGGTTACTGTCCGCGGGTGTCTGCACAACGCTCCATGTGCCGTGATACGGCTGCGCGCCGTCGCAGTCCGAGCCGTAAAATCTCCCATCCGCGTCCAGACGGAGATAGGTGTCCCAGAACTCGCCGCCCGCCTCCATCTGCCAGCTGCCGACTAACTTCGCCTCCTCGTCCGGCAGCTCCACGTCATCAAACACCACGTCACGCTGTGGCACGAAGCCGCGGGTGATTTTGCCGTCCACCGTCGCTTCAACGTAGATATACGCCCACCTGTCCGGATGGGACAGTGCCGTCAGCTTCGTCCCGGCAGGCAGCTCCGCCTGATGATATTCGCTGACGTTTGGGTCGTCGGTCAAGTAGGTATCGAATGCCGTCAGCATCGGCACATGCACGATTTCGTTCGTCGTCTCGTCGCCATGATTGCCCAACTGCGCCCAGCCGAATCGGCTCGTCCGCAGGCTGACGCGGTACTCAATCAGCGACCAGTCGCCCACGGTGAGGTACAGCTTATAATCGTCGCCCGTGCTGACAGATGCTTTCCCCTTCGCCGCGCGGTAAGAGGACGTGTCCGGCGCGGAATACACGGCATAGGACTTCTTGCCGCTCTTCTGCCCCGAAACCACCTCCGGATACAAACAGGCAAAGTATTGCAGCCCTTCGTTCGCCTCGTTAAATCGGCGCACATCCTCAACCCCGCGTTTCGGCATATTGTGAATATTGAAGCTGCCCAGCGTGATTCCCACCGGCCACACGGCACTTTCCTCGCCCTGCGTCACCTGATAGATGTATTCTGCTATTCGCTCCACCTTCACATCGCCCATCTGCGCTTCCATCAGCGTGTAAAAGGTTCTCCCCTCATTGTTGTGCTGCAGCTCAAAATAGTACCTTTCGTCAATATCCGGGTACGCCAACTCAAAACCGTTCTTCGTGCGTGTGATTTTGGGATAACCCGTCTCGTCCAGTTCCGACGGCTGATAGACCGCGGTCGTCGAGAAGATGGCGTCCTTCCAGCCGTCTTTCACCTCATCCACCGCGACCAGCTGATTGTGATAGCGACTGGTCAGAATCGTGTGGGTCGTGGCGGCTTTTCTGTTGTAATCGCTCACCAAGCCGGTATACTCGTCGTAGTCATGTGTCTGCTCCACCATCGCCAGCAATTGCCCGTTCAGATTCCAGCTGTTTGCAGATGCGGCGGGCAGTGTCACAGCCAGCGTCAAGCACAAAATCAGCAGTATCCGCAGTTTCTTCATATTCTCCACATCTCCTTTTGCTCAATATCCCAAAATACTAAAGAACAGCCGAGCAAACCAGCCGATAATATCATCGGTATACACCCAATCGCCGTCTGCTCCATCCGGCACATAACTCCTGCCTGTTTCGTTGGTCGAAAGGCTCAAATAAATGCTCCAAGCGCCCGGCATGATTTTCTCTTTCTCCACCTGAATCCCATAGCGGGACACCGTGCCGTCCGTTCCGCGCAGGACGATGGTGGGAATGTCGCCCCGCCAGTAGAGATTGCTCCCCACCGGGGTCTGCACGATAGACCAAGTGCCGCTGCACGTCCTCTCGCCATCATCATCCGCGGCGGAAAAATTTCCATCTGCATCCAGCTGGAAATCATCGTACCAGCCGCCGCCGCCTTTGGCGCGCCAATGCCCGACAAACTCCGCCATCAATTCCGGCTGCTCCACGTCGTCGAATATCACATCCCGCTGCGGCACAAACCCGTACAGCGTTTCGCCGTCCACTTCCGCTTCGACGTACACATACGCCCAGCCGCAGTAACCCAGCGCCGTCAGTTTCGTTCCGGCGGGCAGTTCCTCCTGATGCGCTTCGCTGACATGCGGGTCATCCGTGAGATAGGTGCCGCACACCGTCTGAATCGGCACATGCCGCCATTCTTGGCGGATTTCCTTGACGCCGTCCTTCCGCACATTTGCAAAGCGCTGCAAGCCGCAAGCCATTTCGTTCATCCGCCGAACATCCGCTGTGCCGCGGGGCATTTGGTGGATATTGAAGTCCGCCAGCGTGACCATTTTCGACCAGACCGCGCCGTCTTCGCCCTGCGTCACCAGATAGCCGAAATTCTCCCGCTTTGTGACCACTATGTCACCCATTTTCGCAAAGACAAGCGTGTAGATTGGATGATTCGTGCTGTCATGGCTCAATGCAAAGCGGTAGACTTCCCCCGTTTCCGGATACGCCAGCTCAAAGCCGTCTTCCGTCCGCGTGAGCGTCGGCACGCCATACCCCTCCGACGGCTGATAGACGGCGTTTGTCGAGACGACGGCACTTTCCCAGCCGTTTTCCTGTTTTGCCGCTGCAATCAGCTGATAATGTGCTCTGCTGGCTATGATGATACGGGCATCTTCGGCATCCGCGCGGCAGTCATCAGCCAGAACGGCGTCATCCGGCGAATTCAGCACGAGGGACAGCACGTTGCCGAGCAATTCGCTCGCGGACGCGGCGGGCAGCATCAGCGCAACCAGCAGGGGAAAAATCAATAAAGTCCACCGTTTCTTCATCGCTCTCAGCTCCTTTGCATTATTGAATCGGCAGCGTCATTTGGCGCACGCTTCCGTCCGCCGTTGCCACCCAATTGCCGTATCTGTCCACCGCGCCATAGGGGACGTAGGTGCATCCGCCCTCCCCGTAGGCGAGATTCACCAGCGGCAGGGTCAACCCTTCGCCGTCCTCCTCTGTCGTGGACACGATATAGTCCACGCCGAAGCGCATCGTCATGCTGTCGCTGTAATTCAGCACAAGGATGCTTTCCGCCGAAATCCAGAAGTTGTCCTCCCCAGCCATCGGATTCTGCACCACGCACCATGTGCCGCCGTAGGGCTGCGCGCCGTCGGTGTCTGAGCAGTAGAAGCGCCCGTCCGCGTCCAGCCGAAGGTACAGATAGCCGATTTCACTGCCGGAATACAGATACCAGCTGCCGACATATTTCGCTGCTTCGTCCGGCAGTTCCACTTCGTCAATCACCACGTCGCGCCGCGGCACAAACCCGCACATCGGCTTGCCGTCCACCGTCGCTTCTACGTAGGCATATGCCCAGTCGTCGTTCACGCCCAGCAGATACCACATCGTCAGCTTCGTCCCGGCGGGCAGTTCCGCCTGATGGTACTCGCTGACGTGCGGATCGTCGGTCAGGTAGGTGTCATACGCCGTCAGCATCGGGATATGCAGGCGCTGGCTCTGGGTCGGCTGACCAATCTTTACCCAGCCAAAGCGGCTTGTCCGCAGGCTGACGCGGTATTCAATCAGCGACCAGTCTCCTTCGGTGCAATACAGGCGATACTCATCCCCCGTGCTGAACGACGCTTTCCCCTTCGCCGCGCGGGACGCCTCCGTACTCGGCGCGGCATAGACCGGGTACGACTGCTTGCCGCTTTTCTTCCCCGGAACATTCTGCGCGCCAATCCAGCCCACAGCGTCGTAATTCTCGTACAGCGCCATGCTGCTGTATACATCGCGCATCCGCCGCACGTCGCCCACGCCGCGTCGGGGCATATTGTGAATGTTGAAGTTCTCCAGCGTGACCTCCTCCGGCCACATGGCGCTGTCTGTGCCCTGCGTCACCAGATAGCGATAGGATTCTTTCCGCTCTATCTCCACGCTACCCATCTTCGCATACATCAGCGTATACGCCATTTCACCCCAGTCATTGCTGATGTACTCAAAGCGGTACAGTTCCTTCACCTTCGGATACGCCAGCTCGAAGCCATTTTTGATGCGCGTGAGTTTCGGCTTCCCGGATGTGCTCTGCTCCGACGGCTGATAGACGGCGGTCGTCGAGACAATAACACTCTTCCAACCGTCTGCGCCCTTTTCCGCCGCAATCAGCTGATTGTGATAGCGGCTCTGCATGATGATGCGCGCGCTATTCTCCTTCCGCGCATAATCATCCGCCAAATGATAATAGTCGTCATAATCATTCGTGTTCGACACAAGCGGCACCAAGGCCTCGGGCAAGCCCCAGCCGTTCGCGGAGGCAACAGGCATTACCATCATCATCAGCGGCAAAATCAGCAGAATCCACCGTTTCTTCATCGCTCTCAGCTCCTTTGGAGGTATTTCCCTACTTATATAAACGCATCAAGGCGCAATTTCCCTGCGAAGTGCCAAAAATCTTGAAAAATGTTCTGCCAGTTCATTCTGAATCCATCTTTCTATGGTATGATGGCAGACGCAAACGGAAAAGGAGGGATTGAAACCCATGCTACGGATTTTGAAACACCTCAGGTGGAAAGAGTGGCTGCTCGTCGCCGCCTGTGTAGTGCTGATTGTTGGGCAGGTGCAGCTTGACTTGGCCCTGCCTGATTATATGTCGGAAATCACCCGGCTGGTGCAGACGGAAGGCAGCCAGATGAGCGATATCCTGCTCGCAGGGGGCAAGATGCTGCTGTGCGCGCTGGGGTCAATGCTGCTGACGGTCTGCACGACATTCTTTACCGCACAGATTGCATCACGCTTCTCCGCACGGCTGCGCGGCGAAATGTACCGCAAGGTGGTCGGCTTCTCGAACGAGGAAATCAACCGTTTCTCCACTGCCAGCCTGATTACCCGCACGACCAACGACATTTCGCAATTGCAGATGTTCTTTTCCTTCGGGATGCAGTCGCTGATTAAAGCGCCGATTATGGCGTTCATTGCCGTGGGCAAAATTAGCACGAAGAGCTGGGAATGGTCGCTGCTGACAGGCGGCGTGATTGCGTTCGTGTGCGTACTGCTGGTGTTCATTATGCTCTACGCCGTGCCGCGCATGAAGAAAATGCAGACGCTGACGGACAACCTGAACCGCATCACGCGCGAGAACCTGACGGGCTTGCAGGTCGTCCGCGCCTACAACGCGGAAAATTATCAGGAGGGCAAATTCGCCAAGGCGAACGAGGAAATGACCCGCAACAGCCAGCAGGCGAATATCGCCATGTCCGTCATGAATCCGGGCATGAATCTGGCGATGAACGGCTTGACGCTGGGCATCTACTGGATCGGCGCGGCGCTCATCAGTGCGATTGCGGTCACGTCGCCCGCCGCGATGATGGAACGCATTGGGTTGTTCTCGGACATGGTGGTCTTTATGCAGTACGCGATGCAGGTCATCATGGCGTTCCTGATGCTGGTGATGATTTTCGTCATGCTGCCGCGCGTGACTGTTTCCGCGAGCCGCGTCAATGAGGTGCTGGACACGAAGGCACGCATTGTGGACGGCAAGGAAACGCAGGGCAAGCCCGGAATGAAGGGCGAAATCGAGTTCCGCGACGTCTCCTTCCGCTATCCCGATGCCGACGGCGACGCCATCCACCACATCTCCTTCACCGCGCATCACGGCCAGACGGTTGCCCTCATCGGCGCGACGGGCTGCGGCAAGAGCAGCATCATCAACCTGATTCCGCGCCTGTACGACGCGACGAGCGGGCAGGTGCTGGTAGACGGCGTGGACGTGCGTGACTACACGCAGGACGCCCTGCGCAGCAAGATTGGCTTTGTGCCGCAGAAGGCGTTCCTGTTCTCCGGCACGGTCAGCAGCAACGTCGGCTACGGCGAGGACAATGCGTCGGGCGCTGCCATCCGCAAGGCGGTTGCTATCGCGCAGGCGGCGGAATTTGTCGAATCCCCGGAGGTCGGGTATTCCGGCACAGTCGCGCAAGGCGGCTCGAACTTCTCCGGCGGACAGAAGCAGCGTTTGTCTATTGCCCGCGCAGTGGCGCGCGACCCGGAAATCCTCGTCTTTGACGACTCCTTCTCCGCGCTGGACTACAAGACCGACCGTGCATTGCGTCAGGCGCTTCGCCAGCAGACCGGCGGCACGACGAACATCATCGTCGCCCAGCGCATCGGCACGATTCGCGACGCGGACTGCATCCTCGTCATCGAGGACGGCGCGATTGTCGGCAAGGGCACGCACCGCGAGCTGATGGAAAGCTGCAAGGTCTATCAGGAAATCGCGTATTCTCAGCTGTCAAAGGAGGAACTTGCGTCATGAGTGAAACGAAACGCCGTCCGGGCGGTCATCCCGGAATGCGCGGGCCGGGCGTACCGGGCGAAAAGGCGAAGGACTTCCGCGGTTCGCTGGGGAAGCTCATCCGCCACTGCAAGCCCTTCTATCCGGTCATTTGCATCGCGATTCTGGGCGACTTGGCGGGCGTCATTATCCGCCTGATCGGCCCGAACAAAATCAGCGAAATCACCAACCTGATTACCGCCGGCCTGCGCGGCGAGATTGACATGCCCGCCATCCAGAAAATCTGCATCACGCTGATAATTCTCTACGCCGTCGGCGCGCTACTGAGCTTCATGACGGGGCTGGTGATGACCGTCGTCACGCAGAAGGTCAACCGGGGCTTGCGCGACGGCATTTCCCACAAAATCAACCGCCTGCCGGTCAGCTACTTCCAGTCCACCTCCACCGGCGACGTGCTCTCCCGCGTTACCAACGATGTGGACACCATCGGGCAGACGCTGCAAAACAGCCTGACCAGCCTTGTCTCCGCCGTGACGATGTTCATCGGCAGTGTCGTGATGATGCTCTCGACGAACTGGGTCATGGCGCTGACGGCGATTGTGTCGTCGATGCTGGGCTTCGGGCTGATGCTTGGCATCATGAGCCGCTCGCAGAAGTACTTCGTCGCGCGCCAGCGGTGGCTGGGCGATCTGAACGGCCATATTGAAGAAATCTACACAGGGCACAATGTCGTCCGCCTCTTCGGCGCGGAGCAGCGCGAACAGCAGGCGTTCGACCGCATCAACGGCAAGATGCAGGAGACGGACTGGAAGAGCCAGTTCATGTCCGGCCTGATGATGCCGCTGATGGGCTTCATCGGCAATTTCGCGTATGTGGCAGTGTGCGTCGTCGGCGCGGTGCTGGCGATGAACGGCTCGATTCCCTTCGGCGTGATTGTCGCCTTCATGATGTATGTGCGCCTGTTCACCTCGCCCCTGAGCCAGTTAGCACAGGCGGCGACGAACCTGCAATCCGCAGCGGCGGCGGCAGAGCGCGTCTTTGAGTTCCTCGAAGCGAAGGAAATGCCCGACGAATCCCACCTGCCCGCGCAGACGAAAACCGTCCGCGGCGAAGTGGCGTTCGACCACGTCCGCTTCGGCTACACGCCGGACAAAATCATCATTCACGACTTCTCCGAGCATGTGCAGCCGGGTCAGAAGGTCGCCATCGTCGGTCCGACTGGCGCGGGCAAAACCACGATGGTCAATCTGCTGATGAAGTTCTATCCGCTGGGCGGCGGCGAAATTCGCATTGACGGCGTGCCGCTGTCGCAGATGACGCGCGAGCATGTGCACGACCTCTTCGGCATGGTCTTGCAGGACACTTGGCTCTTCGAGGGCAGCATCCGCGACAACCTCTGCTACGGCAAGGAGGGCATCACGGACGAGCAGCTTGACCAAGTGACCCGCGCGACGGGGCTGTACCACCTTATCCACACCTTGCCGGAGGGTTACGACACCCAGCTGTCCGACAAACTGAACCTCTCCGCCGGACAGAAGCAGCTGATGACAATTGCCCGCGCGATGATTGAAAACGCGCCGATGCTGATTCTCGACGAAGCGACGTCCTCCGTCGATACACGCACAGAAATGCTGATTCAGCAAGCAATGGACACGCTGACAAAGGGGCGTACCTCGTTCGTCATTGCGCACCGTCTCTCCACCATCAAAAACGCGGACAAGATTCTGGTCATGCGCCACGGCGACATCATCGAATCCGGCACGCACGAGGAGCTGCTGCAAAAAGGCGGCTTCTACGCCGAGCTGTACAACTCGCAGTTCGAGCAGGCGTAACACATTTTCCAACTGCATAACAACCCCAGCAGCACACAAGGACGATTGTCCAGCGGCTGCCGGGGCTTTTCTATTGCGGCAGGATACGCTCTCCGTTTTTCTCCTGCAACGAAAAAGACCAGCATCGAAAGAAAACCTTCTCCCATGCTGGTCGGTCGCGCCCATCTGGCGCGACAATATGCAAGTTGTGGATAAAGCAGCTTGGGGGCGCTCCTGCGGGAGCGCGAAGTTACTGGCAGGGACGCTTCGCTGCCTGCGCCTTTGTTGAGCGCGTTTCGCATACTGGTCGCCCGTGGAACAATTGGGGCGTTGCCCCAACCCCCACCAGAGGCGCTGCCTCTGGACTCCGCAAGGGGGAATTTCCCCCTTGACCCCTTTCGCGCGATTGAGTTGGCTTCTCTTCCATGCTTCTTCCGCGTGTTTAGCTCTTTTGTGCCGCCTGCTCCATGTTTTTCCGTGCGGCGGAAAGCATCAGCTTCACGCGATTGAGCTGATTCACCTCACTCGCGCCGGGGTCAAAGTCCACCGCGCAGATATTCGCCTGCGGATACTTCTTCCGCAGCTGCTTGATGACCCCCTTGCCCACCACATGGTTCGGCAGGCACGCAAACGGCTGAATGCACACGATATTCGGCACGCCCGTCAGCAGCAGTTCCGCCATTTCACCCGTCAGGAACCACCCTTCGCCGTACTGGTTGCCCTGCGAAAGGAACGGGTCGGACAATTCCGCAATCTGCTCAATGTGCATCGGCGGTTCAAAGCGCTTGGACTTTTCCAGCGCCTTGAGTGCGGGTCGCCGCAGCGCGCGAATGCCCTTCACGCCCAGTACCGCGCTCGCCTCGCTTGTCCAGCCCTTGCCCAGATACTCGTGCTTGAACTTGCCGTTGTAAACGGAGTAGTTCATGAAGTCCATCAGGTCGGGCACAACGGCTTCCGCGCCCTCTTCTTCCAGCAAATCGACCAAGTGGTTGTTCGCCACGGGCATGTACTTCACCAGAATTTCGCCGACGATGCCCACACGCGGCTTCTTCATGTCCTCGTGAATCGGCAGATGGTCAAAGTCGTCCACAAGCTGCTGGCAGAGGTCGCCGTAGCGTCCCGTGCCGTTCACCAGATGGTCGATGATCTTCTGCGACCATGTCCCCGCCAGCCGGTTGGCGCTGCCCGCCTCGATTTCGTAGGGGCGCACCCGATACAGGCAGCGCATCAGCAAATCGCCGAAAACAATCGCCTGCGCCGCGCCGATGAGCATCGGCAGGGTGAAGTGGAAGCCCTCGTTCGTTTCCATGCCGTTGGCGTTAATGGAGATAACCGGGATATGCCCCAAACCGGCTTTCGCCAGCGCGCGGCGGATGAAACCGACGTAGTTGCTTGCGCGGCAGCAACCGCCCGTCTGCGTCATAGCAAGGGCAAGGCGATCGGTGTCGTACTTGCCGGACAGCACTGCCTCCATCATCTGCCCGACGGTGATGATGGACGGATAGCAAGCGTCGTTGTTGACGAATTTGAGGCCCGTATCAATCGCGGAGCGTGTATCGTTTTCCAGCATGACGATGTGATACCCGTGCTTCTCCAGCACCGGCTGAAGCAGACGGAAATGAATCGGTGACATGTTCGGCGCAAGAATGGTGTAGCCCTTCTTCTGCATGTCGCGGGTATATTCCACGCGATGATACGTCGCGGGCACAGGATGCGCCACGATGCCGCGCTTTTCGCGCTGCGCCATCGCCGCCAGCAGCGACCGCACGCGGATGCGCGCCGCGCCCAGCGAGTTCACCTCGTCAATCTTGATGAGCGTATAGAGCTTGCCGCAGCGTTCCAGAATTTCCGCCACCTGATCGGTCGTCACGGCGTCCAGCCCGCAGCCGAAGGAGTTGAGCTGAATCAGCTCCAAATCATCCCGCTGGCTGACAAACTGCGCCGCCACATACAGGCGGGAATGGTACACCCACTGGTCGCTCACGCGCAGGGGATGCTCACCGTGGAAGGACGCGGGGATGCTGTCCTCGGTCAGCACCGCCAGCCCATAGGAGGCAATCAGCTCCGGCATTCCATGGTTGATTTCCGGGTCAACGTGATACGGGCGACCCGCCAGCACGATGCCCTTCCGATGGTTTTCCTCCATCCATTGCAGCACCTTCAGGCCCTCGGCGCGCACGTCGGTCTTGGCACACTGCTGCTCGTCCCAGCCCGCGTGAACCGCGTCACGAACTTCCTGCTCCGGAATATTGAAGGTCTTGCGGAAAAAGCGCACAAGCGTGTCCGCCGCCGTCTTTTCGTCCGTCAGGGCAAGGAACGGCTTGAGCATCCGCACGCGCCCTTCGGTCACATCCTCGACGTTGTTGGCGATATTCTCCGGATTCGCCACGACCATCGGGCAGTTGAAGTGGTTTTGGGTCTTCATATCCTCCTGCCGCTCGTAGAACACGCTCGGATAGAAGATTGTCCCGACGCCCTGATCAATCAGCCACTGCACATGTCCGTGCGCCATCTTCGCCGGATAGCACTCGCTTTCCGACGGGATGGACTCCATGCCCTTTTCGTAGATTGCGCGGCTGGACGCAGGGGACAGCACCACCCGGAAGCCCAGCTTCGTCAGCAGCGTCATCCAGAACGGGAAGTTCTCATACATGTTCAGCACGCGGGGAATGCCCAGTTCGCCGCGCGTGGCTTGTTCGGCGGTCAGCGGCTGATAGTCGAACATGCGCTTGAGCTTGTACGCCATCACGTTCGGGCCTTTTTCGCCCGCTGCGGTCTTGCCCAGCCCCTTTTCGCAGCGGTTGCCCGTGATGTGCCGCCGTCCGCCGGGGAAGAGGCTGACCGTCAGCATACAGTGGTTCGTGCAGCCCTGACAGCGCGCCGTCCGCGTCTGCCACTGCAAGCCCAGAATGTCCTGAATCGGCAGGGTAGAGGAGGGTGTATCGCTGCCCGACGCCCGGTCGCGCGCAATCAGCGCCGCACCGAACGCGCCCATCATGCCGGAAATATCCGGGCAGACGGCTTCCACGCCCGCAAGCTGCTCGAACGCGCGCAGCACCGCTTTGTTGTGGAACGTGCCGCCCTGCACGACGATATGCTGCCCCAGTTCCTTCGGATCAGCGAGTTTGATGACCTTGAACAGCGCATTCTTGATGACCGAACACGCCAGACCCGCACTGATGTCCTGAATCGTCGCGCCCTGCTTCTGCGCCTGCTTGACGTTGGAGTTCATGAACACGGTGCAGCGCGTTCCCAAATCAACCGGGGCGGGCGCAAAGAGGGCTTCCGCCGCAAATCCTTCCGCCGTGTAGCCCATCGAGTTTGCGAAGTTCTCCAAGAAGCTGCCGCAGCCGGACGAACACGCCTCATTGAGCAGAATCGTGTCCACCGAGCCGTTTTTCAGCTTGATGCACTTCATGTCCTGCCCGCCGATATCCAGCACACAGTCCACTTTCGGGTCAAAGAACGCCGCCGCGGTGCAGTGCGCAATCGTCTCCACCTCGCCGTCATCAAGCCGGAACGCCGATTTCAGCAGGCTTTCGCCGTAGCCGGTAGAGCAGGAGCGCGCAATCACCGCCGTGTCGGGCATCTTCTCCATCAGCTCGCGCATCGCCGTGCGCGCCGTCTCAATCGGGCTGCCGGAATTGCCCGCGTAGTAGCTGTACAGCAATTCACCCTTTTCGCCAATCAGCGCGACTTTCGTCGTCGTCGAACCCGCGTCAATGCCCAGATAGCACTTGCCGGAATACGTTGCCAAATCGCCGCGCTGCACCTTCGCCTGTGCGTGGCGGCGGTTGAACGCCGCGTATTCCTCCTGATTGCGGAACAGCGGCGGCAGGTGCTTCAAGCCGAAGGTCAGCATGACGCCGTGCTCAAGGCGTTCGAGCAGGCTGTCCATCGGCACAGCTTCGTCCTCGCCGCCCGAAAGCGCCGCCATCGCCGCGCCCGTCGCCGCAAAAAGGTGCGAATTTTCCGGCACAATCGCCGTTTCCTCCGTCAGGTGCAGGGTGCGGACAAACGCCTGCCGCAGTTCGGACAGGAAGTGCAGCGGCCCACCCAAAAACGCCACATGCCCGCGAATCGGCTTGCCGCACGCCAGCCCGGAAATCGTCTGGTTCACAACCGCCTGAAAAATCGACGCCGCCAGATCCTCACGCGCCGCGCCCTCGTTAATCAGCGGCTGAATGTCGCTCTTGGCGAACACGCCGCAGCGCGCCGCAATGGGATACAGCTCATGATAGTGCTTTGCCAGCTCGTTCAAGCCGGGCGCATCGGTTTTCAGCAGCGCCGCCATCTGGTCGATAAAAGACCCCGTGCCGCCCGCGCACACGCCGT
>ERZ857521.1898-NODE-1898-length-22336-cov-3.428886_pt1 | contig 22336 bp, 19 predicted proteins | sample MGYA00519701_ERZ857521 | MGnify/ENA primary metagenome ERZ857521 (study PRJEB31778, sample SAMEA3449346) | human gut metagenome | biome: human gut; feature: human-associated habitat; material: faeces | place: United Kingdom | collected 2010/2012 ...
TCTTGGCTGCGAAGATAACCGTCCACGAATCATCTTCCCCTTGCATGAACTTAATGCTCTCAATTTCTCCGGGTAATTCCAAATCTCGATTAAATTCTTCTGTCATGGTAACAGCCAGAAAAGAGATTGCCCTTCCGTGCTCTGCTTTGTATTCAATCGCCCCTTTAAGCTGTCCTGATTCAACCTCCGCGTCACCGCTACGATGTGTCATTGACCGGATCATACTTGCTGTAACTTCCATATAGGATTCTCCTTTATTTTCTTCTTTCACATTATACGATAAAAGGAAGAAAAAAACAATGGTAGGCTTCTTCTACCGTTCCGGTTGTTTTCTGTCCTTTTGGGCTTGTATTTTCTGATTCGCTGCGCTTTCAATCGTATTCCAAATATCTTCCATGTATTCATTAACCCGGTTGTCGTACTCCTTATAAACAAGAGAAAGCGGACGGGCATATTTTAACAACGCTCTCGCCTGAGAATCTTCCAATTCGTTGTTTTCCAATGATGCTAAAATGTCCTCTCTCACAGCGTATTCATAAGCATGTTCCAAAATTTCTTCCGGCTGCATTGTAAGCAGCTTTTCCCTATACTTCTCTTGTTCGGCAAACATTTTTTCATACAGCTTCGCATTTAATTCTTCATTTGTCATTCCGGTATTGCCTCCTTTTTATCTTGCCATACTCATCACATTTCTTTTCTCCGGTTCTTCTGCTTCATCTGGGACATCATCAATCAGCGCCTTGTCCTTTTCATCAAGTCTTAACTTAACAATTATTTCATTCAATCGCTTTGTTTTTTCTTCCAGTTCCTTTTCTTTCGGGAATGGTATCGCCATTTCTTCCTGAGCATTTTTTAGCTGCACTTTTATATCCTCCAGCTCTGCTTTATCTGCCTCTAATGTACCAGATATGTTAGCAATCGCATTGTCTAACCGGGTAATATTTCCGAAAATATCCTCTCCTAAAGGTACTGTATAGGACATAGCTCCTTTTATCTTAATTTTATATTGGTTCATGATACCGTAATAAAACAAGGTGAGGGAAAAGCCCCGGTATGTCCCTAATGTAATCTCGTTTGTTTCTGTCATTTGAGCACAGGCTTGTATAATTGCCTTTCCCGCCTTTTCCTTCTCTGTATAATATTCTCCCATAATTTCCATTCCTGCAAATCCGTTTTCTGGCTTCGGATTTTCTGCTGCTAGCTGCATATCCCTCTCATATCCTTTGATATATTCTGTTAAAGCAGTAATTTGTTTCGGGTAACTGTTTACTACCAATTCTTCTAATTCATATTGTTGATTCATATAGCTGGCTTTCAATAATTTCAGCCTGCTAATTTCCATATCCAAATTGCTTTTCTCAATAATCAAAGGATTTCCAGTAGCAAGAGCCTTAATTTCAGCATAATTAAGGACTGAATCATCAATATCCTCCGCAACACGGACAGGCGTTTTACTGGTCATGATCTGAGCTACGAATTTCTGTTTATTTTCTATAAGCTGATAAAGGTAAGCGTCGAAAGTCCCTTCTGTGACATAACGGTAAACCTCAACCTCTGGATTTTCATTTCCTTGACGAACCAAACGTCCCAATCGCTGTTGCAGATCGGAAGGACGCCACGGGCAGTCCAAATGGTGCAATGCCACCAGCTTCTGCTGGCAGTTGGTACCGGCGCCCATGCGCTGTGTGCTGCCCAGCAGCACACGCACCTGACCGGCGCGCACCTTGGCGAACAGATCTTTTTTCTGCGTCTCCGTCTTGGCGTCGTGGATATAGGCGATCTCATTTTCCGGCACGCCCATCGCTACCAGCTTACTGCGGATGTCGTCATAGACGCTGAAAACACCGTCGCCCTTGGGCGTGGACAGGTCACAGAAGATCATCTGCGTGGAATGCTTTTCCGCCGTGCGCCGCCAGATGTCAAATACTGTCTCCGCGCACTTGACCGCTTTGCTCTCCGGGTCGGCGGGCAGCATGGGGTTGATGAGCCGCTGGTCTAATGCCAGCTTCCGGCCATCGTTGGTGATCAGCAGCATGTTGTCCACGCTGCTGTCCACCCGCTTGTTGCGTACCTGCTCGGCCCGCTCCGCCAGCGACGCTACCATTTGCTTCTGATACTCGGACGGCTTCAGGGCGATGTTGTGGTAGTGTGCCTCCGGCACGGGCAGGTTCAGCATATCCGCCGTTTGGATGTCCGCCACATTTTTGAATACGGAGATCAGCTCCGGCAGGTTGTTGAACTTGGAAAAGCAAGTCTTGGCGCGGTAACCTGTCCCCTCCGGGGCAAGCTCGATAGCCGTGACCGTTTCGCCGTAGTTGGCGGCCCATGCGTCAAAATGCTGGAAGCCCTGCTCCTGTAACGCTCCCATTTGCAAGTACCGCTGAATGGTGTATAGCTCCACCATGCTGTTAGAGATAGGCGTACCGGTGGCGAACACCACACCCCGCCCGCCGGTGATCTCGTCTAAGTACCGGCACTTCATGAAAAGGTCGCTGGACTTCTGTGCTTCCGTCTGTGCAATACCGCTGACATTCCGCATTTTGGTATAGAGAAACAGATTTTTATAGTAGTGGCTCTCGTCGATGAACAGCCGGTCAACGCCCAGCTCCTCGAACGTGACCACATCGTCCTTGCGGCTCTGGTCGTTGAGCTTGTCCAGCTTATTCTGCAAGCCTTTGCGGGTCTTTTCCATCTGCTTGATGGTGAAGTTCTCCGCCTTGTCCGCTTTTGCCTCCCGGATGCCCAGGATGATCTCGTCCATCTGCTGCTCCAGAATGGCACGCTGCCGCTGGATACTGACGGGTATCTTCTCAAACTGACTGTGTCCGATGATGACGGCGTCGTAATCGCCGGTGGCGATGCGTCCGCAGAACTTCTTGCGATTTTTTGTTTCAAAATCCTTTTTCGTGGCCACCAGCACATTGGCGGCAGGATAGAGCTGCAAGAACTCGCTGGCCCACTGCTCGGTCAGGTGGTTTGGCACCACAAAGAGGGACTTCTGGCACAGGCCCAGCCGCTTGGATTCCATCGCCGCCGCCACCATCTCGAAGGTCTTACCCGCACCCACCACATGGGCCAGCAGGGTATTGCCGCCATAGAGGATGTGGGCGATGGCGTTCACCTGATGCTTCCGCAGGGTGATCTCCGGATTCATGCCGGAAAAGTTGATGTGGCTGCCATCATATTCACGGGGCCGGTTGCTGTTGAACAGAATGTTGTACGCCTTGCAGATCTTCTCCCGCCGCTTCGGGTCTTTCCAGATCCACTCGGCAAACGCCTCCTTCAACAGCTCCTGCTTGCCCTGTGCGATGGCGGTCTCCTTCTTGTTGAGCACTGCCACGCGCCGCCCATCTCTATCATACTGATAGTCAAAAATACGAACGTCTTTCAGGTTCAGGCTACTTTCGATGATCTCATAGGCACTGGCCCGCAGCGTGCCATAGGTGTTGAAAGCCTTGATATTGCTCTTATCCTTGCTCTTGCCCTCGATGCGCCACTCGCCGGTGATCTGGGAGTAATGCACCTTGATATCCCACCGCGCACGGCGGGGCGTGTCCAGCGTCTCAAAGATGAACTGCCGGACATACTCCGGATTCAGCCATGTGGCACCCAGCCGCACGGAGATCTCACTGGCGGTCAGGTCTACGGGCTGTACCTTTTCCAGTGCTTCTACATTGGAAAGGTACTGCGGCTCCGTTTCCGCCTTTGTTCTCACCTCCGCCAGCTTCCGGCGCACATTGCCGGACAGGTACTCGTCGGCGGGCAGGTATTTCTCGCCGCCCCTTTCCCCGTGATCAGGGTTCAGAAAGACGACGCCCTGCAAGTCCGCGAACAGGGTATCCTCGTCCTTGCCGGTGAGCTGCCCCATATACGTCATATCTACGCGGGCTTTCTCCCCGATGGACAGGGCCAACGCTTCCACCGCCGTGTCCACCCTCTCGGCAGGCCGGTGGCTGCGGACGGTGCGTTTGGTGAACAGGTCGGCTTTCCGCTTCAGGCTGCCCTCCTCATCCAGCACCTCCAGCGAACACAGCAGGAAATAGGAACTGTCCTGGTCAAAGGCGATGGCGTTGCCCCGTGAGTTGATAAGCCCGTAGTCGTGGGTAAAGCGGTCATAGAGGTCATTCAGCTTTGCTTGCTGCTGGCGTATCATGTCATCCGGATAGTCCTCCGTCTGATACTCCAGCAGCGTCCGCACACAATCCCGCAGGCCGATCATACCGCGAATACGGCTCTCAGCAGTCTTGGACACCTCCACCGGATTCATGCGGCTGTTCTCACGGTAATAGAGCTTGTCATTCACCAACGTATAGGAAAAATTGCGAACGGTGGGGTCTGCCGCGATGGACTGATCTTCGCCCTCCAGCTCCTCCTCGCGTTCACAGGTGGTAATTTCACCGTGGATATTCTGCACGGCATTGGAAAGCAGGCTGTCCAGCGGCTGATCCGGAAACGGCGCGCAAGTTGGCTCCGGGCCATACGGCCCTGACACCATTTTCATCTCGCCCAGCACCATATCCGGGTGGTCGATGAAATAACGGTTCATGGTGATACCGTCGTCATTCGTCCCCAACTGCACCCACTCTGGCGCAATGTCCACCATGCGGTCACGTTTTTGCAGGAACAGAATGTCCGATACCACCTCCGTACCCGCTGCCGCCTTGAAGGTATCGTTGGGCAAACGAATCGCGCCCAACAGCTCCGCCCGCTGGGCAATGTACTTCCGCACGTTAGAGGTGCGTTTGTCCATGGTGTAGCTGGAGGTGACGAACGCCACCACGCCGCCCGGTCTCACCTTATCCAGTGTCTTGGCGAAGAAATATTCATGGATAGACAGGTTCAGCCGGTCATAGCGGCGATCCTGCACCTTGAACTGCCCAAAGGGAACATTGCCCACAGCCGCGTCAAAAAAGTTGTCGGGGAAGTCCATCTTTTCATAGCCCCGCACGGAAATGCTGCTGCGGGGGTACAACTGACGGGCGATGCGCCCGGATATGTCATCCAGCTCCACGCCGTAGAGCTTGCTCTCTGTCATGCTTTCCGGCAGCATACCGAGGAAGTGGCCGATGCCGCAGGCAGGCTCCAGCACGTTGCCCTGCCGGAAGCCCATCTGTCCCAGCGCGGCGTAGATGCTGTGGATCACCACAGGCGGCGTGTAGAAGGCGGTCAGCGTGGACTCCCGCGCTGCGGCATATTCCTCCTCAGTCAGCAGGCTTCTCAGTCCCTCGTAATTGTTGTGCCTTGGGTCAAAGCAGTCCGCAAGGCCACCCCAGCCCACATATTTGGCCAGCACCTCCTGCTCCTCCGGCGTGGCAGGACGGTTCTCCGCCTCCACCTGCTTCAAAAGCCGTATCGCTGCCACATTGTTGGCATAGCGCTGGCTGGGTGGCGCTGCGCCCAAAGCATCGTCGGTGATACGGTAGTTGACGCCGCCCGCCGACAGCGGGGCGTCGGCTTCCAGCCGTTCTTTTTTTCTCGGCAAGTTAAACGCAGGCGGCATAGCCGCCTGCGTCGGTTCCTCTGGCGGTGGGGCTTCCTGCTCCGCTTGCCGCAATCCACTGTCGTGCCGATGGTTAAATAGGCTGAGCGTGCCATTGACGTATTCGGAAAGCTGCTCCTTTGCCTGCTGGCAGGAATCATAGTGCCGGTCGCCCTCGTCCATGCCATCCAGATAGGCAGTCAAGGCTTCCAGCATCTCCGCCGCTTTTGCCTTATCCGCCAACTGCTCCTCAATGACGGGAACGGCGTCATAGTAGTCCGCGCCCTTGGGGTACGGTCGCGGTGTATCGTCCGGTGCATCCGAAAATCCGAAATATACTGTCTGCGCCAACCGCTTCCGCTCATACTGCGGTATTTTTGCCACAGCATCCTCGTCGGGGAAATGCTTCTGCGCGATGAGTCTTTCATAGTTCTTGACCACATTGGGGATGGTCAGCGTGACCTCGCCATACCGCTTACCGGCATATTCCCGCTGATAAGTCAGTCCCTTAGAACTTCTCGTATAGTTATACCCGTCGCGCCCGCATCCGCTGTACTCACCAAAATGTCTTTTGATGAATTTCTGCTGCTCCTCTTTCGTGTGGGGGTAACGGAAGAAGGAATACACCGCCAGTCGGCTATCCACGGAATCCGCAAGGAAGAACTGGTCGATCTCATCCTGCGTGATGAACATTTTACACCGGCGCAGGAAATCCGGCTGCGCGGCAAAGCTGCGCTCCGGCAGATCAATTCCGTCCAGCACCACGCCGATCCGGTGTGTATTATACTCAGACAGTCGAAAGCGCATGATGCTGCGATCCTGTTCATAGGCACTCAAAAAAGCATGGTATTCCTCAGCCAAAGCCGCAAGGCCGCCCTCGCTCTTGGCAAAGGCCACCATATCCTCGTCCAGCTCCGGATAGCCCTTGTGCTGGTCATGGGTAGCCAGTGTCTGAAGGAACAGATTCTGTGCGCGGCCCTCTTGGGCCAAATCGCGGGCGGTCATCAGCAGAGCGTCACCCATCTCAAGCAGCACCTTGTCCTGCGCCTGCTCCAGCTCTGCCGCCGAAAGATATGTTCCCGCCTCCAGCAACTCCAATATCCGCGCCGACGCCTGCTCCCACGTCACCGTGGTGCGGCTGTGACCGGTACGAACGCTATTCCCCTGCGCCAGATGGATACCGTCCTCCATGAACCACACGGCATATTTCTTACCCTCATATTCAATGCCGCGTCCGTTCTCCGTGCCGAATTCACGGCGCAAAAACGCCACACATTCCGCTTCCGAACACTGCCGCATATAGAACACCGCGATCCGCTCCGCACTGCCGCGGCTGTTGCCCGCCGTGTACAGCGTCTGGTCGATGACCGTCTGCGGCACTGGGCGGGTGGGGAACAACTCACCCGTTCGCTGCGTCTCCGGTACTTCATAGACCGCCGTGCCGCCGTTCATACCAAAGAGGGACATTTGCTCCGCCATCACCGGCGCGTTCTGCAAGCCCAGCTTGATCTTGTATTCACCGCGCTCTATGAGGCTTTCGGTCATTTCCGTGACCACGCCCCACGAAAAAACGGATTCCGCTGTGCGGGAGAGATAGCTGCCCTCCCACATCAAGAGTCCGTCTTCTTCGGCGTGGTAGCCCACCCGGACTTTGTCCGCGCCGGCCAGCACCTCCACCCATATATCGTTGTAGCTGTTCTTCAGAAATTCCGTGCGCGTCGCAATATCCCTATTGGTCTGAAAAAACGCAAAAATCTCCTGCCGGGTATGCTTGCGCCCGCCATCGTCCAACAGTATCGCTTCAATGAGGTGTTCATCCAAAAACGCCGGAAGCTCTGCGCTCCCGGCGTTTTCGTCTGTACTATTCAGCTGTAGATCAGATCGTTCAGCACCGTTTCCTCCGCGCTGTGCTTCAGGTTGTTCATCAGCCCCGTCCAACGCTGGGGATCGGCGGCTTTCAGTTCCTCCGTCACGCCCTCGTTCTGCGCCATCTCCGCCACCAGCCGCGTCACCATCTTCTCCGCCGCCGTCTCGATCTCCGCCAGATGTGCCGCCAGCTGCCCGCTGGTCTTGAGATTCGTATACAGCACCCTGCGATGCTTCTTGATGTACTGCCTCCGCAGCTCCGCGTACTTGCCCAGATGCGTCTCCGGCTCTTGGGGCAGCAGCAGGTTCGGCAGGCGATAGCCCTCCTGCACTCTGTAGGTCACTTCCATGATCACCGCTCCTTTCTTTTTCGGTAGGGTTTTGCTCTTTGACAGCATCATAGCCGATTTGTGCATCCTTTGCAAAATTTTGCTCCCGCCGCGCCTGCATCACCGTGCGGCTGATCTCCCGCAGACCCATCTCCGCAATATCGCTGGTGGCGATACCCAGTGCATTGATCGTTGTGGGGGTATCAAAGGAATAAATACCCTCAAAATCCTCCGGCAGCAGGTAGGCCATGGCAGGCAACGAAAGGCGGGTCATCAACATATAGGCAACGCTGCTTTGCAGCGCCCGCCTGTATGTGACCTCTGCATTCAGCATGTCCAGCTCCTCCAGCATACTGCCATCCCGGCAGTCCAGCAGATCCCGCAGATAGTCCGGCACATTGTCCGCCACGGCATTGCGGCTGGCAGACAGTATGGCATCCGGCAAATTATCCTTTTCGGACAGTGTACCAAAGGTGGCCTCCAGCGTCTCGATGACCGGCTCCGTATAGGCCGGTTCCATCGACCAGATGGGAACGGGCCGCGAGATGCGTGTGGCATGGGTGTCCGTGATGTCAAAGTAGTGCTTCAGACGCCCTTTTCCATGGGCTTCATCCATGACAGCAATACCGGTAGCCCCGGCGTTGACCCACCGGCCAAACTGCCGGTTCCATTTTTCCAGCTCCAGCACCGCCGTGGCATTGGGACGCTGGGCGTAGATCAGAACCTGCTCGTCAAACGGACATTTGTAGTTATAGCACGCCGCACGCAGGAAACCCGTCCAGCTCTCATAATCGCCGGTCAGCTTTGTCAGTGTGCGGCTATATAACTCCGTGATAAATTGAAATTTACTTGCCAAGGCATTGCCTCCTTCCTCAAAAATATTGGGAGTATTGGATCTCGATTACCGTGCTTCGCCCCGTTCTTTCAGCTTTTGCAGTCCCTTCAAGAAGCTCGGCACTTCCTGAAAGCCCACAGCATCCACATAGTAAGCATTTCTCTTGCTGCCGCGCTTGACCACGATCACATCGCTCTCAGATAGAGAGCGCATTTGTCGGTAGAAAGGCCGCGTATCCGCATTGTGCTTCCGATATAACTCTTCCAGCGTCATGTTGGGGGCCAACACCCCGGCAAAGGCTTTGCGGTAATGGGCGGCGCGCAGCTTGCCTTTGGCACGCTCATAGCGCATAAAGGCGTAGTCCACCTTGGCCACGTTGTCGATCTGATATATCTCATAGCAGCCCGCGTCCGCTGGCTGCTGTATTGGATCAAGCGGCTCATACACCGTGCCTGTCCGCTGCGCTGCCTCCGCAAACTCGCAAATATGATAGACCTCGCTGCCGATCAGCGTATGGCAGTCATCGATATAGGTACAGGGCCGTATCACGCTGCCGCCATCCATCCGCGTCATGACGATGCTGGCACCGTCCGGAATGTAGAACAGCGCATTGTACTCCGCATCAATAAAGCGAATCCGGCGTTTGCTCTTATCCGGCTCCGGAAAGGCGATAACGCCCATGATATTTACCGGCTCACGGTCTCTCATCTTTCTTCACCTCGCTCCTTTTTCTGTGCAGTACAGTGCTGCTCGTACTCTTCCGCTTTTTCTTTGGCCCAATCAGGCAGTTTTTCACGGTCAGCGACACCGAGAATATCCGTTCTGTCCCACCGGCATTTTTTCCCAGAATACAGTTCTTCAAAATAAACTGCACGTCCGCGGGAGCCGGGAGAACAGCCAAAACCACCCAGCGCATACCCGAGCTGGCAGTCCGCAGAGCGATACTCCGGCGCAAGGCTGGCGGGGCGGATGATCACCAGTTTTCCTTCCAAGGATTCACCCGAGCATGGCAGGCAATATTCCCGTCCTAAAACAGTTACAGGCATTGCACGCTCCACTTGAAATGCCCTCACCTTCTCTGTCTGCTCCTGCAAACGCTGCAAGAACACGTCCATGATCTCAACGTAGCTCTCACTGCCGATGGCCTCCGAAAAGCGCTCATTGCCCAAAAAGTCGTAATCCTGATAGCAAGTCATGTAGGTGGTATCTCCCGGATTATAGCCGATCAGCATTGTCGCGCCACCCATACGAAATGATTGCATGATCTCATAGTCACCGGCCATCCGCACAGTTTCTTTATCAGCCATATCGTCTTACCTTTCCTTGCCCTTTGATAATCTCTGTTTTGTCTCGTGCTCCTTGTTCTGCCGCCGCTCTTTTTGTTCCTGATACTCGCTGCCTGCCCGTTCGCAGAAATCCTCGATCATCGCCGCACGGTCTGCGCCGTAATGTCCCCAGAAGAAGTTGGGCGGCCCATCTCCGTCGTTCTTCCAATTACGCTGCCAGGTAACAAACGGGGCAGGCGCTTTCGGGTGTTCACCCAAAGCAAATTCGGCGTTTCCCACGCGCACCCGCGCCGTGATCTTATAGTCCGCATTGATAATCTCACCAATGACATAGCTGCCGCTTTCCAGCTCCACGGTGTAGCTGCCGTTCTGTGCCTGCTGCACCTTCACCGGCATGGCAGGTACACCGCAGACCAGATCCGGCTGCATGACAAACTGTGACCTTGCGCCCAGCAGCTCCCTCGGAAGCGCCGATACCGGCAGATATATTTTTTCTTTCCCCATGACCTCATATCGCAGCAGAAAATCGTCCACCGGATAGTAGATACTCATAACAGGGTCTTTGATATGCCCCTTCGCCGTCGTCGCGTTCACATATCTGGCGTTGTCCAAATACCACTGCGGGTCTGCCCCCGGCAGGTTCCAGCCGAACATGGAACCTGCGCTCATGGCGGCCTCCTGTATGTCAGAAATGCCTCGCCGCCGATTATGCTCTCGAGCGATGTTCTGATTTTCCTCCCGCTTTCCGGTGTCCCAGTCGGAGGCGTAGTAACCGCGCTCACCTTTCCTGAGAATGATGAGCTGCCCTGTAGAGGGCAGCGTGGATAAGCAGAAATCGGGTAATTCATTCCTTCGCATAACCAACCTCCTCATCTCTCCTGCTCCTGCTGTCTGCGGCGACGCCAGCCTTCCAGCAGCTTGATGATGACCTCCTCCATCTGCTTGGGCGTATAATTAGCGGGAAAATACTTTTGCAGGCGGTCGTTCCGCAGCGTCACCTTCCGCTCCAGCGGCTTTTCCTCCCGCATAATGAGGTCGATGATGTTGTTCTCCAGCTTGCCCTCCGCGCTGATCTGCTTGAGTCTTTGCGCCTGATCTACGGACGGCGATACCTCGTCCCGCTCCATGAGGAACTGAAGGTAGGTTTGTTCTTTCTCGGTCAGGTGGGAGATGTAGTCGGCTGCCGGAACAAATTTCAGTTTTCCCGCGTCCACCGCCTCCATCAACGGCGGAATGAGATTCGTCAGACGGATATACCTCTGGACTTGCTTTCTGCTTTCCTCTGCCTGCTCTGCCAAAATGTCAACAGATGCGCGACCTTGAAAATTCTGGCCAAGTTGGCCAGAATTTTTTGCTGGACGCCCTGCGGTTCTCCTCATGGCGTCCAGCTTCAGCTTATACGCCTTTGCTTTCTCGCTGGGCAGCAGGTTTTCCCGGTTGATGTTGTAGTCCACCACCAGAATGTCCGCGTCCTCGTCACTGTAATTGCGCACGATGACCGGGCGGGTATCCAGTCCCACCACCTTGGCACAGTAGTCGCGCCGGTGGCCGGAGATGATCTCATACCCGCCCTCGCTGCGGGGACGGACGATCAGCGGCTCGGCAATGCCGGTGCGCTCGATGCTGTCCATCAGCCGCACCAGATCGGCACTGGGCCGGTCTACGGAATACGGCTGCCGCGCATAGGGGAACACCTGCTCCGCCGGCACGATCTGTACCCGCTCCTGCTGGTCGGCTTCCCGCTCTGCGTCTGTTTTGAACAGATCATCGTACCGGGTCAGCTCTATGCCGTTTAATTTGCGGGCCAAACTGCAACACCTCCTTCGTCAGCGCGGCATACGCCTGCGCCGCTTTCCCGTCCGGATCATGCTCGTAAATGCTGGTTCCCGTGGCGCTGATCTCCGCCACGCGGATAGACCGGGGTATCTCGCTGCTGAATACCCGGCTGCCGTAGTTTCTGCGCAGCTGCTCACTAATTTCCTTGGCCAGCGTGGTACGGCTGTCCATCATGGTCAGCAGGATACCGTCCACCGTCAGGTGGGGATTGATCTGCCGTTTGACGCGGGCAATGGTACGCATGAGCTGTTCCAGCCCCTTGGCAGCCAGATACTGCCCCTGCACCGGAATGATAACGCTGTCCGCCGCTGTCAGTGCGTTGATGGTCAGCATCCCAAGCGAGGGCATACAGTCGATGATGGCGTAGTCATAGGTCGGTGCCGCCGTGGACAAGTACTGCCGCAGCACCGTCTCACGGCTCATGATGTTCACCAGCGTCACCTCCAGTCCCGACAGCTCAATGTTGGCGGGAACAAGATCGACGCCGGACGCATGGTGCAGAATCCCCTCGCCGGGTGCGATGGGTTCCTCGTTGACGGTCTTTGTCATCAGGTCGGACAGTGTGGGGGAAAGCTCGTCCGGCTGCCGCCAGCCCAGCATTTGGGTGAGGTTTCCCTGGGCGTCGGCGTCCACTAACAGGACTTTCTTGCCCTGCTGGGCAAGGCCGACACCCAAGCTGGCAGCTGTGGTGGTTTTTCCCACGCCGCCCTTTTGATTTGCCAGTGCGATGGTTTTCAAAAGCACACCTCCATTTCGTGCAACAAAAAAAGAGCCTTTCGGCTCTTGCTCTGACAGTATTCTGTTCTACCCGCTTCCGCCGCTGAGGTCATGACCCACCATCAGCGCGTAGTGGTTATCCATGGTCAACGGCGCGTTATACAGCGCGGTCAGCAGGTATTGCTTCACATGGCGCACATCGGTAGTGTTTTCCCTGACTCGTTCCAGCACATACAGCAGGTGCGCGCCGGTCAGCTTCAGCAGCCTCGAACGGACCACCTCCGCTGGCAGCTCCTCACCCACCACGCGGAGTGTAGGCTTTGTGGAGCACACGGTATCCAGCATCAGCCCCACCAGCTCGTCCAGCCGTCCGCGATCTACCTCTGTATAGCCGACGAGATAATCGTAGTCCACATTGGTCATGATCTGCTCTTGATAGCCGTCTCTCCGTTCCAACTCATTCTCCTGTGTAGTCTTACTCTCTTGAGGGAAAGAAGGGAAGGACTTAGTAAAATCCGTACTTAGTTCTTCTTTACTTTGTTCTTGTATATTTAATTGCGCGGGATTTTCCTGTTCAGGTTTTCCCAAGACAGGTTTTACCTGTTCAGGAAAAGCCCGTTTAGGTGCGTTACCGGCATTTTCCGCCTGAACGGGATTTTCCCGTTTAGGTGGTTCTGACTCTCTGGGCTGCTCCAGAATGGTATATTCGATGCCGCCCAGCGTACCGTCCGCGTGGCGTTCCCGCGCTCGCACGATGTACCCCGCGCCTTCCAGCTCCCGCACCGTGGTACAGATGCTGTCCACACCGTCCTTGCAGATACGCGCCAACCCCTTGGTGGTGTAGTCCCAGTCCTCCGGCAGCGACAGCATCAGGGACAGCAGTCCCTTTGCCTTCAGCGACAGTCTTTTGTCCCGCAGGTGCTGGTTGGACATCACGGTATAGTTCCGCGTTTTCTCCACTCTGAATACCGCCACGGCGTGTTCCTCCTCCCATATTGATTACCAAACAAGAAAACCGCCTGCCCTCGCAGACGGTTTTCTATGTAAATGAGTGTTCCAGACCTTTCTCTTTGCTTTTGCCTTATAACAGCAGCAATATTCGTTTTGGTGCGTTATGTCGTTAAAAACTTCAAGTCTTTGAGGTGAATACACACCGCAAGAGGTGGGCGTGAACCTGAAGGAGGGCTACAACGGCCACCTGACCTCCCGTGAGGCCGGCTCCGTGGGTGGCCAGATGGTCAAGAAGATGATCGAGTCCTACGAGAAGAACCTGTAACGCAGGCCATACGCAAACCCCCCGGAGGAGGCGGCCCAGCCGCCCCCTCCGGGGGGCCTGTTCAGCAGCTATACATCCGCAGCAGAAGGAGGCCCTGCGGGGCCTCCCTCTGCCGATTCAGGCTTGGCGCAGCTTCTTCTGCCCCAGACGACGCAGCTTCCGCACGTCCGCCTCCGTCAGCGCCACCGGATAGCGGCGGGCCAGCAGCGTGGCAATGCGTCTCTCCCGCCAGCCGTATTCCGAGTAGCGCAGCAGATCCTCCAGGAGCTCCTCCGGCACAGCGGCCAGCTCCTTATCCGTCAGCATTTTGTATACGCTTCCTTTCGTCTTTGCGGAGCATCTCTGCCTGATTTCTCTTTGATTATATAATCGAACGATAAAAATTTCAATGGCTTTTTACCATTTTTTGTGAATTTTTCCCATGGTAGAACGCAGGGGAACAGAAGCCCACGGCCCATGACGGGAATTTTTGCTGACAAAGGTGAAAAGCTGTGGTATACTGGAGACACTACATCTTAGGAGGTACGTATGCGTATCAACTGGTTCAAGGATGAGAACAATCTGGTGTACATCAATGGGGCCACGCAGCTGGCGGAGTTGGAGCGGACGCTGCACTTTCCGGGGCTGGAGGAGGCCGCCAACGAGCTGCGGAAGCATCCCACACCGGAGGGCTTCACCATCAAGGGGCATGGCCGCACCAGCGGCCGTCTGTTCGTGCCGGATCTGGCCTTCGGGGAGCATATCCAGATGGGGGAGAACATTTTCTTCTTCATGGGCGAAATGCAGGAGTGCTACGTCATCTACTGGCTGGATGCGCCGGTAGTGGCGGAATAAACGGACATACAAAAAGACCGCCGGGATGTCTCCGTGAGACATCCCGGCGGTCTTTTTTCACAGCTTCTCCTGTGGCAGCTCCAGCAGCACGGAGGCGCAGAACATTCCGTCTCTCGGCTCCAGTCGGCACACGCCGTGGTACTTCTCAGCGATGCTGCGGACGGAGGCCGTCCCCAGCCCCAGTCCGGCGTGCTTGGTGGAGAGGAATCCGCCGGTGGTGTGGCGCACTGCGCCGGTGAAGGTGTTGTCCACGGCGGCGCAGAGGGTGTGGGCATCGGCGGTAATGCGGACCACAATGCGGGGCGATGCCTCCTGCATACAGGCGGTGAGGGCGTTTTCAAGCAGATTGCCGAACAGCACCGCCAGATCCGGGTCAGCGACGCCGGTATACTCCGGCAACTGGGCCTTCACGGAGAACTCCACCTGCTGGGCCGCCGCCTGCTGGGCAAAGTAGGACAGTACGGCATTGACGGCGGCATTGCCGCAGAATTGCAGCTGCCGGGCGTCGGGCAGCGTCTCCTGATACCGATCCAGATACGCCTGCATGGCGTCGTAGTCCTTCCGCCGGAGGCAATCCTGCAGCAGCGCGATGTGGTGGCGCACATCGTGCTTGGCCTGCCGGGCCTCGGCAATACGTTCCTGCAGGTTCTCGTATTGCAGGCTCTGCATGGCCAACGCATAGTTCTTCTGCTGCAGGGCAACCAGCTTCTCCTGCTCCAGCACCAGTCGGGCCACCACATAGTACACCAGCGCCGCCCCGGTGTTGATGAAAAGCAGCACGATGGTGCTGCTGGGCCGCAGGGCGATCTCCAGCCCCGTCAGGTTGGTGTTGCCGTAAATGACGTAGTACCAGATAAGATAGAAGGTGGCGGGGATGAGCCACAGATAGCGCCATGCCAGCCCCGATGTCTCCTGCTCCACGGCGGGAGTATAGACCTTCCGGACATACAGCAGCAGCGGCAGGAACAGCACCGCCTCCACCGCCAGCATCATCAGGGCGAAGGACCATCGGTAGGACTGCACCGCCAGTGCCGGGAACAGCTGTCCCTCCAGGCACTTGGCGGCAATCACCACCAGATTGGCCAGATTAGAGATCATCAGCAGGGTAAACAGCGTCTTGCCGGGATAGGCCCGCACCGCCAGAAAGTAGAACACGGCGTACAGCCCCGTGCTGACGGCGCTGAGAAGGCTGCCCCGCCCCGGCGTGAAGAAGGCAGCGCACAGGCCCAGTCCCATTTGCAGCAGCGTCAGCACTGCCACCAGCGCCGCCGCCACCGCCGGAGAACACCGCAGCCTCCGCCGGAAGGGATAGAGGGCCATGGCCAGAAAGGGCAGGAAGTTCGTCAGCGAATAAACGCAGACCTCCAGCATCCGATACAGCGGCGGCATCAGTCGACACCGTCCTTTCGCAGCCGGTCAAAGCGGAAGGCGGAGTATGCCTCCTGCACCTCCCGTAACCTCCGGCGGCTGATGGGCAGACGGGTGCCGTCCTTCAGCAGGAACACGTCCTCCTGCCGGCCGGCCACCTCGTGGAAGTTCACCACCACGCCCCGGCAGATGCCGCAGAAGCACGGATAGGCGCACAGCAGCGGCTCCACGGCGGCAAAGGAGGTCCGCAGGGTACGATCCCCATCCTTGCAGTGCAGCGTCACCCGGTGGCCGTCGGAGGCGGCGTAGCGGATGCTCCGCAGCACCACCTGACTGCCGTCCGGCAGCCGCAGCCGGCGGGAGCGCTCCAGCGCCTCCAGATCCAGCCGCTCCAGCATGGCCCGGACTCCCTCCGGCCGGAAGGGCTTCCGCAGATAGTAGCAGGCCCCCACCTCATAGCTCTCGCTGGCGAAGTCGTTGCTGGAGGTGGCGAAGGCCAGCCGCACCTGTCCGTCTCCGGCCCGCAGCCGCCGGGCCACCTCCATGCCTGTGGCGCCGCCCATGTAGATATCCAGCACCACCAGCTCGAAGGCGCCGGGCCGCCAGTCCGCCAGCAGCGCTTCCCCGCTGCCGTAGTGGGAGATCTCCGTCTCCCGACCCAGCTGCTCGGTGAGATACTGCTCCAGCTGCGCCAGAGCCCTGGGATCATCATCCACCAGTGCGATCTTCATAGGCAGTGCTCCTCTCTGCATGATACTGTCTCCATCATACTCCGTACCGGGTGAAAAAACAAGAAAAATGATATGCCCTGCCCAAAGCTGAAAATTTTTCTGAAACCCTCTCGCTTTTTGCATTGGGATGTGGTATGATACCGAACGTATGGTACATATCACGACAGGAGGCCATGTTACATGGACATTTTCGATATTTTAGGCCCGGTGATGGTGGGTCCCTCCAGCTCCCACACCGCCGGAGCGGCCCGCATCGGCAAGATGGCCCGTACACTGCTGGGCGGTGAGCCGATAGAGGCCAAGATTCACCTCCACGGCTCCTTTGCCGAGACCGGCTCCGGCCACGGCACCGATCGGGCGCTGGTGGCGGGTCTGCTGGGCATGAACCCCGACGATATGCGGATCCCCTTCGCCTTTCAGGAGGCGGAGAAGGCGGGTCTGCACTTCACCGTGGATAAGATCGACCTGCGGGACGCTCACCCCAACACGGCGGTCATCGAGGTCCGGGACGCCCACGGCAAGCAGCTGGAGCTGCAGGCCGCCTCCATCGGCGGCGGCCGCATCGTGGTGAACAAGCTGGACGGCATCGACGTCAGCTTCACCGGAGACTACAACACGCTGGTGGTCCGCAACCACGATGAAAACGGTGCTCTGGCCGCCGTCACCACCATCCTCAGCCAGCTGCGGATCAACGTGGCCAATATGAGCCTGTGCCGCCACAAGCGGGGCGGTGACGCCCTGATGGTCATCGAGACGGATCAGCACATCAAGCCCCATCAGGTGAGCTTTCTGGCAGAGCTGCCGGGCATTCTGTCGGTGACCTACTATGATAAGGAGGATGAGGACCATGTCTCTTGATTCGATGGCGGATATCCTGCACTGCATGGAGCAGGAGGGCAAGGAGTTCTGGGAGGTGGTGCTGGCAGCGGACATGGAGGAGCGGCAGGTGAGCCGGGAGTCCTCTCTGGCCAAGATGCTCACCACATGGCAGGCCATGGTAGACGCCTCCGACAGCTATACCGGCGACCGCCGCAGCGTCAGTGGACTGGTGGGCGGCGACGGCATGAAAATGCGCCAGTACGCCATCCGGGGCAAGGCCATGTCCGGCGGCTACGTCAGCGAGGTCATCGCAGAGGCCCTCAGCATGGCGGAGTCCAACGCCTGTATGCGCCGCATCGTGGCGGCCCCCACGGCGGGAGCCTGCGGCGTGCTGCCGGCCGTGCTGCTGCCCCTGTGCAAGTATGAGGAACTAAACCAGCGCCAGATCTTAGAGGCGCTGTACGTAGCCAGCGGCATCGGTGCCGTCATCGCCTATCGGGCCTGTATCGCCGGTGCTGCCGGCGGCTGTCAGGCTGAGATCGGCACCGCCAGTGCCATGGCGGCGGGGGCTTTGGTGGCCCTCCGGGGCGGCAGCGGCCAGCAGATCTGCCACGCCGTGGCCATGGCCCTGAAGAATCTGCTGGGCCTGATCTGCGACCCGGTGGCAGGTCTGGTGGAGGTTCCTTGCGTCAAGCGCAATGTCATCGGCGCCGTCAACGCCGTCAGTGCGGCGGATATGGCGTTGGCGGGCATCGAGAGCCGCATCCCCGTGGACGAGGTCATCGACACCATGGGTGAGGTGGGCCGCCGCATCCCCGTGGAGTTCCGGGAGACGGCGCTGGGCGGTCTGGCGGACACTCCCACCGGCAAGGCCATCGAGGCCAAAATGCGGGACTGATGTCTCGATATCATGAAAAAGATGCCCGTGGTACGATGTACCACGGGCATCTTTTTCATGCTTCACGCAGATTTTACTTTTTCAGCCGCTTATCGCTGCGGCGGGCCAGCCATGTACCCAGGCTCTGGAACAGCTGCACCAGCAGGATCAGAATCACCACCGCCACCAGCATCACCAGATACTTGTAGCGATAGTAGCCGTAGTCGATGGCGATCTTACCCAGACCGCCGCCGCCGATGATACCGCTCATGGCGGAGTAACCCAGAATGGTGGTCAGGGCGATGGTGACGTTCTGGATCAGGGACGGCACGCTCTCCGGGATCATGACCTTGCAGATGATCTGCAGGGGTGTAGCACCCATACTCTGTGCCGCCTCGATGATGTTGGGGTCCACCTCACGGAGACTGCTCTCCACCAGACGGGCCACAAATGGGAATGCCGCCACCACCAGCGGAACGATGGTGGCTGTGGTACCCACCGCCGTGCCAATGATGAGCCGGGACAGGGGGAATACCATAATCATCAGAATCAGGAAGGGAACCGAGCGCAGGAGGTTGATGATGACGTTGAGTACCTGCAGCAGCCAGCGGGGCAGCGGCAGCACGCCGTTCTTCTCCCCCGCCACCAGCAGAACGCCCAGCGGCAGCCCCAGCACCAGCGACAACAGGGTGCTGAGCACCGTCACATAGAATGTCTCCCAAATGGCGTAGGGCAGGCTGGGCAGCACCGCCATCAGATCCTGCACGGAGCCTGCCGAAAACAGATCACTGTACATGGCCGTCTACCTCCTCTACCCGAATGTTGCTCATGGTACTGATATAATCCATGGCCCGCTGGAACTGGCCGCTGGGGATGCCCAGCAGCATACTGCCATAGACCTCCTCCGACAGCTTCTGGGTGGAGGCGGAGATCACCGTGCAGAGGACGCCCTCCTCGGAGGCCAGTCTCGCCACCAGCGGCGTGCCGGTGGTGACGCTGTCCCGGAAGGTCAACCGCACCCGGCGCACCGCCTGCGGGTCGGACACCAGCGCATCGGCGCCGCCGGGGAACACCAGCCGCCGTCCTGCGGCGGACTTGGGAGCGGCGAACACTTCGGACACAAGCCCCTTCTCCGCCACCACGCCGCCATCCAGGATAGCCACATGATTACAGATGGTCTTGACCACGCTCATCTGGTGGGTGATGACCACCACGGTGATGCCCAACTTCTGATTGATATCCCGGATCAGCTCCAGGATCTGGTGCGTGGTGTTGGGGTCCAGAGCGCTGGTGGCCTCGTCGCACAGCAGCACCTTGGGCTGTGTAGCCAGCGCACGGGCAATGGCCACACGCTGCTGCTGGCCGCCGGACAGCTGCGCCGGGTAAGCCTGTGCCTTATCCGGCAGGCCCACCAGTTCCAGCAGCTCCTTGGCCCGGCGATCGGCATCCGCCTTCTTCACCCCGGACAGTTCCATGGGGAAGCATACATTTTGCAGGCAGGTGCGCTGCATCAGCAGATTAAACCGCTGGAAGATCATGGTGATCTCCCGCCGGGCCGCCCGCAGCTGGGCCGGAGTCATGGTGTCCAGCCGTTGGCCGTCCACCACCACCTCGCCCGCCGTGGGCTTTTCCAGCAGATTGATACACCGCACCAGCGTACTCTTACCAGCACCGCTCATGCCGATGATGCCGTAGATGTCCCCGTCCTCAATGGTCAGGGAGACGTCCTTCAACGCATCTACCCCTCCAGAATCGGAGTCAAAGGTCTTGCTGACGTGCTTTAATTCGATCACGGACGTCTCCCCTCCTCTCTCTTACTTACCGCTGATGGCGTCCAGCGTGGTCTGCTTGCCGCCGTACAGGCCCATGGGCTCCACGTGGATGCCGCCCACGGACACGATGTGGGTGTTGTTCTGAGCGTTGAAGTCCTCCAGATAGGGCAGGTGCTGGAAGTAGTTGGCGGTGACGGTGCCGTCATCCACCACGGTATTGGGTACCACATAGTCGTTGTAGACCTGAATGTCCAGCGTCACGCCCTTGGCTGCCAGGATCTGCTTGGCGACCTCCAGAATTTCGGCGTGGGGCGTGGGGGAGGCGGCGACGGAGATGGTGGTGCCGTTCAGAGCATCATAGTTCACAGAGGCATCATAGCCATCGGTGGGATTGGTGACCACGGACACCACAGAGCCGTCATACTTCTCGTTGATGTAGTCCACCACCTGCTGGCTCTCCAGAGCAGCCTTCAGCGCCTTAACGGCATCGGTGTTCTCAGCACCCTCCTTCACGGCCAGAATGTTGGCATAGGCGGAGGCGGAGCCCTCGATGAGCAGGGAGTCCTTCACGGGGTTCAGGCCGGCGTTGATGGCGTAGTTGCTGTTGATGACGGCGTAGTCGGCATCCGCCAGCAGGGAGGGCAGCTGAGCAGCCTCGGCCTCCACGATCTCCACATTGTAGGGATTATCCACAATGTCGTTCTTGGTGGCGGTGATGCCAGCACCGTCCTTCAGGGTGATGATGCCGTTCTCCTGCAGCAGCAGCAGCGCACGGGCTTCGTTGGTGGTGTCGTTGGGGACCAGAATTTTCACGCCGCTGTCGGACTTTTTACCGCAGGCGGCCAGACTCAGAACCAGTACCAGCGCCAAAGCCAGCGTGGCGATCTTTGCAAATACGGAATGTTTCATGATGATTTCTCCTTAATCTTCTTTCATAAATAGTTATTGTATCGGGACACTTCGGCAGTCCCTCTTGCCTGTGCAATTCATAATAGATACCGTGTCCGGAGGACACATTCGCTTGGTCAGCAGGATCAAAGGGATCAGCTCCTTTTCGGCAAAATAAAACAGCGGGAGGTCATTCGACCTTCCGCTGTTCGTAAACTTGGTTTCCCCGGTGACGGGTCACAGAACAGATGCCGGAAAGCAGACGACCGAATTGGCGCAGCGACGCATGCACATGGAGCCCATGCACATCCCCAGCATCATCATGTTGGTACGCAGCTTCTTCATGGTGCCGTCCGTCCTTTCCTCAAGCATTCTTGGGATGGTGGCATTGTACCCCTCCCATCCCCTCTTGTCAAGTCTTTTCCGGGATTTCCCCGATTGTTCCAAAATTCCCGAAGTATTTCCTCCGGATTTCGTCTAAATCCCCATTATCTGCCCTTGGGCAGCACCGCACGGATCACCAGCGGCTCTTCGCCGGTGTTGCGGACGCTGTGGCTGCGGCCTTGGGGACAGTAGTGCCACATACCGGGGGTCAGGGTCACCTCCGTGCCGTCGTCATGGCACAGCCCCGTGCCGGAGACGATGCACATCACCTCGCAGTTGTCGGTGTGGGTGTGGGGGCCGATGCTGCCACCCACCGGCACCGTCAGCTGCAAAATGCGGCCCATGTCATCGTCATAGGCCCGGACGGACACCACACCGTCCCCGCCCTTGAAGCCGGACACCAGCTGCTCCGGCAGACGATCAAAAGAAACGATCATGCCCGCTCACCTCAGTTCAGGAAATCCTTCAGCTTCTTGCTGCGGGAGGGGTGGCGGAGCTTCCGCAGGGCCTTGGCCTCGATCTGGCGGATGCGCTCACGGGTGACGTTGAACTCCTTGCCCACCTCCTCCAGCGTGCGGGTGCGTCCGTCCTCAATGCCGAAGCGTAGCTTCAGCACCTTCTCCTCACGGGGCGTCAGGGTGCTGAGCACGTCCACCAGCTGCTCCTTCAGCAGGGTGAAGCTGGCGGCCTCGCTGGGCTCGGACACCCCCTCGTCGGGGATGAAATCTCCCAGATGGGAATCCTCCTCCTCGCCGATGGGCGTCTCCAGCGACACCGGCTCCTGTGCGATCTTCAGAATTTCCCGCACCTTGTCCACGGGCATCCCCATCTCCTCGGAGATCTCCTCCGGCGAGGGGTCGTGGCCCAGTTCCTGCATCAGCTGCCGGGATACCCGGATGACCTTGTTGATGGTCTCCACCATGTGGACGGGGATGCGGATGGTACGGGCCTGATCGGCAATGGCCCGGCTGATAGCCTGCCGGATCCACCACGTGGCGTAGGTGGAGAACTTATAGCCCTTGGTGTAGTCGAACTTCTC
>ERZ857521.1899-NODE-1899-length-22333-cov-9.129814_pt1 | contig 22333 bp, 21 predicted proteins | sample MGYA00519701_ERZ857521 | MGnify/ENA primary metagenome ERZ857521 (study PRJEB31778, sample SAMEA3449346) | human gut metagenome | biome: human gut; feature: human-associated habitat; material: faeces | place: United Kingdom | collected 2010/2012 ...
CGGGTGCCGACTGGCGCCCGTCTAAAAGGGGATACCCTAAAATTGGAAGTTTACTAACTGCTTGTTATTTAGTGTTTTATAATAGCTTGCAGGACTAGAGAGTATGCCTTATGTTGAACTATGAATTACATTCTCCTGATCAAAACGATATACAGGTTAATGAGTTGTTGTTTATCAAAGAAGCAATGGCGTTGCCACAATGGTTCGTCATGCGCGATTTGAAAAGAAGCAATGCCAAACAGCCTGCGTATAAGCTTCTTAATGAGTTAAAGATTAAGTGTTTTACTCCTATGATATGGAAGACATTCATTTGTAAGGGTAAGCGGATACTAAAAGAGGTACCCTTTATGCAGGACCTGCTGTTTGTCTACGATTCCCGTAGAGTGCTCGACCCCATTGTAGAAAGAATCGCCACCCTCCAATACCGTTTTGTAAAAGGAGGAAAGCGTATGCCTATGACGGTGCGCACGGAAGATATGGATCGTTTCATCAAGGCTGTCAGTACGATGGAACGTCCCAATTTTTATACTCCGGAAGAAATCAAACCCTCTATGATCGGTAAAAAAGTCCGTATCGTGGGTGGTCCGTTGGATGGTTACGAAGGCTATTTGCAGAAGATACAAGGTTCCAAGGTGAAGCATCTCTTTGTGGAACTGCCTAATCTTCTCACTGCAGCTGTGGAGGTGGATCCGGAGTATATTCAAGTGTTGAAATAAAAAGTCCTTATTCCTGATGTCTGTTTCTGGTAAAAAGAAAGCTGCATGTTGTGGATGTAATGCCTGCGTAGAAATTTGTCCGAAGCATTGTATCCGAATGGTAGAAGATGCACAAGGATTTGTCTATCCACAAGTAGATTCGTCTGTTTGTGTGGAATGTGGCATGTGTGAGAAAGTATGTCCGTTTGAGGTTACTAATTTATCTTTACGCCCACCTTTGAAAGCATACGCAGCTTGGAATAAAAACAGACAAGAACATTTGGCGAGTTCTTCAGGTGGAGCAGCCTACGTATTTTCGTCATATATTTTAGATAAAGGTGGCGTTGTGTATGGTTGTACTGCTGATGGAATAGATGTGCGCCATATTCGAGTGGAAAACCATTCTGAATTGCCAAAACTTCAAGGCTCCAAATATGTACAAAGTAATGTTTGTGGCTTGTTCAAGGAGGTAAAGAACGACTTGAAAAGCGGAAAGCCTGTTTTGTTTATTGGAACTCCCTGTCAAGTAGCAGGATTGAGAAATTATATAAAGCATATCCCTGAACACTTATATCTTGTAGATTTAATTTGCCATGGCGTACCATCACAACAAATGTTGCGTGAACATATACAACTTGTGGCAAAAGGAAGAAAAATTCAATATATTTCTTTCCGTGAAGGAAATGATTTTACTATTTCTCTTAGAGCAACTAATTTTAATTATAATGCCAATGTATGGAAAGATCCTTATAAGGATTTATATATGAAGGGATTTATGGATGGAATGATTTATCGTTCGAGTTGTTACCAATGTCCTTTCGCATGTCCTTTAAGAGTATCTGATATCACTATTGGTGATTTCTGGGGATTAAAAAACGCAGAATTCCTTCCAACAGAATCAAAAGAGGGTATAAGTTTGCTTTTACCGATGACGGATAAGGGACTAAATTTGATTCATGCTGTAGAAAACAATCTGTATATTAGTGAACGCAGTGTGGATGAAGCTGTTAATGGAAACACTCAATTAAGACATCCATCCATTCAGGGCCGTAGATCACGTCTGTTTAATATTTTATATCCGATATTATCATTCGATACGGCTATGAATATCGTCTTGGCTGACCATAAAGCTATTTGGAAACTAAAAAAACGTAATTTTTGAGAATGTCTGTAGAAACAAATAAAAGAGTAGTCAAAAATACGATATTCCTGTATATCAGGACTTTCGTATCGATGCTCATTTCACTATACACATCCCGTAAGATTCTCGAAGCCTTAGGTGTATCTGATTTTGGTATCTACAATGTCGTAGGTGGTGTAATCACTATGCTTACGTTCCTGAATGGTTCAATGTCGGTAGCTACACAACGTTTTCTTACTGTTGAATTAGGTAGAAAAGATAAAGGTAATTATAATCGTATTTTTAATATGGCTGTGCTGATACACTTAGGTCTCGCAGCCTTGGTTTTTATAGCAGCAGAAACGGTAGGTCTATGGTTTGTTAATACCTATCTGAATATCCCTGCTGGACGTATGTTCGCAGCAAATTGGGTCTATCAGGCTTCTGTACTGTCCACTATACTCAGTATTTTACAGACACCTTATCATGCCTCAATAGTATCCCACGAACACATGCATATTTATGCTTATGTAGGTCTTGGAGAATCGTTCGGAAAATTATTCCTTGTATTGTTGTTGGTTGTTTATCCTTATGATCGCCTTATCTTTTGGGGATTTGTAATGTTCTTTTTCCAATTCTTAATGGCAATAATCTATCGTGTATATTGTATCCGGCAATTTCCTGAATGTAAATTGCGTTTGAAATGGGACCGTTCTATCTTCAATTCCATGCTGAAATTTACAGGTTGGAATATGTTTGGAACTATTGCTTGGTTACTGAAAGACCAAGGAGTAAATGTTTTGATGAATATATTCGGTGGACCTGTTGCTAATGCTGCTAGAGGTGTTTCTGGACAGATTTCTGGTGCTGTACAAGGACTGACAGGTGGATTCCAAAGTGCTGTGAATCCTCAAATTACAAAGAGGTATGCAGCCAATGACTCTGAAGCTACATGCAGATTATTATGTGAAAGTTCCAAAATATCCTATTTCTTGTTGTTTATCATAGCTTTGCCGGTTATGATGGAGACTGATTTCATTTTGAAATTGTGGCTGGTGGAAGTACCGCCCATGGCATCATTATTTACTAGGATTATTTTGATTGAAGCTTTATTGAGCGCTCTAGGAAGTCCAATGATTACGTCACTAGTGGCTACTGGAAATATCAAATGGTATCAAATTGTTGTGGGTTCATCGTTGTTGTTCATCGTTCCTATAGCCTATATATTCTTAAAAGCCGGATTTCCAATAGAAACGGCATTGATTGTTTCAGCCTTGTTCATTTTTGGGGGAGATGTACTAAGAGTCATTTTTTGTAAAAAACAAATTGGTCTATCGTTACGGCTATATGGATTGAAAGTTGTATTGCCAATTACTATTGTGACAATTCTATCTGTCATACTACCTGGTATAATCCATTATAACCTGTCTGAGGGATGGACTCGTCTTATTCTTTCAACTGTAGTTTCTTGTCTAATTGTTGCAATTTTGATTTATACAATAGGCTTGACTGCCACAGAACGTAACTTTATAATTACGGGTATAGTATCAAGAATAAAAAGAACTTTTCATCATACAAATTAATTATATGAAAAAGGTAGGTATCATCACATTCCATGCGTCACATAATTATGGTTCCATGCTTCAAGCATACGCATTACAACAAGTTATTTTGGGTATGGGTTATGATTGCGAAATTATCAATTTCAGAAGTGCTGTCCAAAAAGAGATGTATAAGCCCATCTTTATGAAAGGAACGCTTTACGGAAGATGTGTACGTTTCATTATACAGTCAAGATATGCATTTGGAATAATCAAAAAACAACGGTTATTTGAAGAGTTCCTTAAAAAGGATTTAAAATTATCTTCTAAAGAATATACTACTTTAGAAGATTTGGAAAATGAAGATTTCAATTATGATTATTATATATCAGGAAGTGATCAGATTTGGAATGTTATAATCGATGATTTTAGTCTTTCATATTTTTTGCCATTTGTAAAATCTGGTAAATGTATAGCATACGCTCCAAGCCTAGGTTCAGTTTTAAGTATGAGAACTCATGAGATTACCCGTAAAATTCCTCAATTATTGGAGAGATATGATGCTATTAGTGTGAGAGAACCCACTGGTGTTCAATATATAGAAAGTATTTGTCAGAAACCAGTCCCTGTTGTATTAGATCCAACTATGTTACTCAATATGGAGAAATATGATAAAATAGTAGGGAACGAATCATTAATAAAAGGAGAATATATATTCATTTATTCTCCTCATATTAACGAAAAGGTATATGAAATGGCATGGAGACTGGGACAGAAATACCATAAAAAAGTAGTTATGTCAGAAGGTCTTACTTCTAAAGAAGGTATATTGAAATGGGGAGGAAAACTTAAAATATACGCAGCGGTAGGTCCTAGAGAATTTCTTAATTTATGTAAGAATGCATCGATGATTTGTTGTGATTCTTTTCATGCGGTTGTTTTTTCTATTCTTTTTAGGAAAAGTTTTTTCGTTCTTGAAGGGATGAAAGATGACCGAATTTCCAATCTGTTGAAAATAACACACTTGCAGAGTCGAAGTTTTTCGCTATCCGATGATTTTCTTACTGCTCCTTTACAAATAGATTTTACTGATGCATTCAATTATTTGGAAATAGAAAAGACAAAAAGTTTAAATTGGTTAAAAAAAAGTTTGAGTAATTAACAAATTATATTTTATATAAAACGATAGTTGCAAACTTAAATAAAATATAGTTAAATATATTTTTAATTATATGGTAACTGTTATTGTTCCAATATATAATGCTGAACGTACTCTTAAGAGATGTGTTGAAAGCATTTTGCAGCAAACATTCAGCGATTTTGAATTGCTACTCATTGATGATGGTAGTACGGATAAATCTGGAAATATTTGTGATGAATATGCAGAAAAAGATTCTCGCATTCGTGTTTTTCATAAAAAGAACGGTGGAGTAGGTTCTGCACGAAATATAGGATTAGATAATACAAAAGGAGAATGGATTACATTTTGTGACTCTGATGATTACGTAGAGCCTGATTGGTTAGATATTTTTATGGCTAATTGTAATAAATATGATTTGGTTGTACAAGGATTTATTGATGAAGGGGAGATATTATTACAATCACAAACGAGTGTATCTTATAGCGGAAATAACCGAAAAGGACTTTCTGTTTTAGAAACAAATAAAATTGTTGGTTATATAGTAAAATTATTCAAAACTGAAATTATTCAAAAGCATAATATCCGTTTTAATGAGAATTTTAGACTTCGTGAAGATGAAGATTTTGTTCTTAAATATATACTATTTTCCAGAAATATGATTTGTGTATCAAAAGCTGGTTATCATTATAGCGGACTATATTGGGATTTAAAATATAAAGAGATAGATAATTTCTATACACTCTGCTCTATGTTTAACTCTATAAAGTTAATTTATGAGAATAAATATAACTCAGCATGGGATAGGTATCTTTTCGAACTGACAAGATTGTTGTTTTTTTCATTCGAAGTTCAAAAAGCTGACCGTAAACAAAAAGTCAAGGCTTATCAAAAAAATGTAGGAAAATTCGTTTTTAAATCTCAGATTAATTTTTTTACTAAATTGATTTTATTTCTTTTACGAGTGCCATTTATTGTGACATTGATATTTGATTATAAAACAAAACTTAGAACGAAATGATTTCAATTATTGTACCTATTTACAATGCGGAAAAATATCTTTACCGTTGTATAGACAGTATTTTGGAACAGACATTCTCCGACTTTGAACTATTACTTATTGATGATGGAAGTACAGATAAGTCGGGCGTAATTTGCGATCATTATTCCAATAAAGATTCCAGAGTTAAAACTATTCATAAAAAGAATGGAGGGGAATGTTCTGCTAGAAACGTAGGTTTAGATAATGTTAGTGGTGAATGGGTTGCGTTTGTTGATGCTGATGATTATGTAGAGCCAAATTGGTTATCTATTTTCATGGATAGTTGTAATGGATATGACATAGTAGTACAAGGTTTTTTTTGTGATGGTACTGAATATCCATTTCCTACAGGTATAGCATACAAAGGAAAAAGCAAAGATGGTCTCCCTCTATTAATAAACAATGGAATATCTGGTTATGTTTGGGTAAAGTTATTTAGATTAGATATTATAAAGAAAAACGACATTCGTTTTAATGAGAACATACATTTTAGAGGAGATGAAGACTTTGTCCTTAAATACATATTGTTCTCCAACAATATGGTTTGTACGCCAGAAAAAGGTTATCACTATGTTGTCCCTGAGTGGTCGTCAAAATATAAATATTTGGATAACTTCTATACATCTTGTTCTATTTTTACCTCAATTAAACAAATCTATAAAGATTCTTCTAATGTAATATACCAAAGATATTTACAAGAGTTGAACAATGCTTTATTTTACTCATTTAAAGTCAAATATAAGGATTGTGAACATAGAATCATAGTTTATCAGCAAATTGTAGGAAATGACGTCCTTAAATCACCTTTAAACTTTTTTACTAGATGGATATTATACTTAATACATTCTCCTAAGATTGTTGTTTGGTTGTTTGACATCAAAGAGAAGTTTTTTGCTAAATAATTTATGGAAAAGGAAGCATTCAAAAATTGGCTATTAACTGAAGATTCTATATTTTCTTGGAAAATACTAGAGATCTGATAATTATGCCTGTTTCTTCTTATTGGATAAAAGAATTCTTTTAGTGAAAAGTACGATCTCAAAAAATGGATTTAAGGGCATATTAGAATTACATTCATATCATGAATATGAAGACATGTTTATCCGAAAAACTCTTATTGCTGTTCTTAATTTTGGTAAATAGATAAAGTTGGACATAGCATGGAGTTATTTACTTCATCTGATTTTCGATATATGGGTATGTCAATTGAGTGCTTACAAAATGTAAATAATAATGTTTATGAAACATGCTTTTCTTATAATCGCTCATAATGAGTTGAAAATATTGAACATACTTTTGACTATGTTAGATGATTCAAGAAACGATGTCTATCTTCATTTAGATAAAAAATGGAAGCTGAATATCCAGAATTTGTATCATCCCCAAAAGGCGCAACTATTTTTCATAAAGAAAAGATTAGACGTTCGCTGGGGTGATATTTCATTAATAAGGCTTGAATTTAGACTGTTTCGGATAGCGTATGCCAATGGCCCTTACCTATATTATCATTTGCTCTCCGGTGTAGACTTGCCCATTAAGTCCCAAGCTTACATTCATGAATTTTTTCAAAAGAACTATGGAAAAGAATTTGTCGGTTTCGCCCAAGGTGAAGAGAATAGAATTGACTGCTATAATAAAGTAATGAAGTTCCATTTATTCTCAAAACACTTTCAGAGCTCTAACAAATTACTGGTACATGGCCGGATTTGGCTAGAATGTATATTAAATAAGATTCTTACAAGGAGTTCATCAATAGCTTTTAAAAAAGGAGCACAATGGGTCAGCATCACTAATGAATGTTGTCATTATATACTGAGTATGGAAAATCCTATATTAAAAAGATTCAAATTTACACAATGTGGTGACGAGATTTTTTTGCAGACTTTAATTTATAATTCTCCCTTTTATGAAAGATGCTATAATGTTTCTGATGAGTATATAGGCAATCAAAGGGAAATAGATTGGAATAGAGGTTATCCATATAATTGGACGATAAAAGATAAAGAGTACCTATTACACAGCAATAAACTTTTTGCAAGAAAAATTATAGAAAAGAACATAGATTTAGCTTTATACATACAAAAATTCTCCTCGAATAACTGACTAATATGGATCCGCAGATTTCAATTATAATTCCAATATACAATGCCGAGAAATATATAAAAAGATGTGTATCATCGGTAATTGACCAATCTTATGAAAAACTTGAGATATTATTGGTTAATGATGGATCAACTGACAATAGTTTAAATATTAGTGAAGCATTTACCGTTAAAGACAATCGTATTAAGGTTATTTCTCAGGATAATGGCGGGGTATCAAAGGCTAGGAATACAGGGCTTCGTTTAGCAAAAGGTGAATATGTGATGTTCCTTGACAGCGATGATTACATGTTGCCTGACATGTGTAAAACGATGATGGATGTTTTGCATACTAAGCAAGCTGATTGTGTGATTTGTGGTATTCAAGAGCCGGAAGGTGGTTTGTGGTGTCCGCAGAAAGATAGGGATTATTCAACGTTGGCAGATTTTAAAAGAGAGTTCATTTATCAACTAAATACAGAATTGTTGAGTCCGTGTTGGAATAAAATTTTTAAAAGACAACTTATCACCCATCTGTTTGATGAGAAGATTTCTTTTGGTGAAGATTTAATTTTTGACTTGGAATATTTAAGTAACTGTACCCGACTATCATTTATTACTACTCCTTTAGTATATCATGAGAAACAGGTAGCCGGTTCATTAGTGACGAAAACCGGTTTACAAAGGCTGATGGATATAGAAAAAATTCATCAGGCTATCATGCAGTTTGCCGGAAAAGAAAATACTTCTCAAGATTTGCATAAGAAATATATTAGAGACTTGACGGTTTATTCCCGTTTGATGTTCTTGGATAAAAGTAGCAGCTTGAAGGATAAAAAAAAGATTTTAAAAAAATGGATTCAAACATCATATTTAAATACCATGTTTGTAAAAGATATAAAAGACTGTTTATCTAACCGAATATTGTTGCTGTTTTTAAAACACAGGTGTTGGTTATTGGCTTATTTATTAGTAAATAAATGAAATATAGATCTATAGATGCCATTCGTGGAATTTTCGCTTTATTGATTGTGTGGCATCACTTATGTCCAATAATGGGTATACCTTATAATATGGATTTTGGGAATACGATTGTTTTATTCTTTTTCATATTAAGTGGTTTTCATATAGCTATTAATTGGAAGGATAAAATTCAAGATCATTATAAGGATTTTATAATAAAAAGGTGTTCTAAGATTTTCCCGATACAATGGTTAATGACTTTGCTTTTTGTAATATGTGGTATTAATATGGTTTCCATATGGGCTATACCGTTTCATTTTACATTAACGCAATCTTTGATACCTTTTTGGGAGATTAATTTTACTATAAATGCACCTTCTTGGTTCTTATCTAGCTTATTTATTTGTTACCTTGTCGTTCCGATTATTCTAAATTTTGTCAATAAAAATAAGATCTTATTTTCTGTTACCATAATATCTTGTATTATTTGTTTTACAATACTTGTTTACGTATTGCCAGGTACAATTGGACGCAGATGGTTAGTTTATATTAATCCTTTTGCTAGATTAATAGATTTTTCGGCGGGCATATTATTGGGGATAATCTGGTCAGCCTTCTCTAACTTTGTAATGAAGCTTCCTAGAAAAGCAATTATATTTACAATATTGGAAATAGTGGCTATATGTGGATTTATGATAGTAGTGTCATACAGGCCTGTAATTGTATTAAATAATTATCCTGTTATACGGTATCCACTAATACTTTTGCTTATATCAACTTTTACAATGTCTTATGGTATCATTTCTAAGTTGCTTTCTAATAAAGTCTTATCATGGCTTGGTGGCATATCAATGAGTATATATATGGTTCATGGTCTTGTTTTACATTATGTGAGCGAATTACATGGAATTCCAATTTGGGGTAGAGTGAGTATGGCATATTTATTAATATTATTCCTTTCTTACGTTGTTAACTTGACTTTACCTTATATAGCTTCTAAATTCACAGTTGCAGCCAATAATATCTATAAAAGATTTAACTAATTCATATAATGGAATATACAGCTGTCATACGAACTTTGGGTAAAGGCGGAAAATATTATCAGAAAACATTGGATTCTCTAATCCAGCAGTCGATACCTCCTTCAGTTATCATCGTCTATATTGCTGAAGGTTATGCTTTACCCGTAGAGACCGTTCACCGAGAACTGTATGTCTATGTGAAGAAGGGTATGGTTGCCCAACGTGCCTTACAATATAAGGAAGTAAAAACAGACTACATCCTTTTTCTTGATGACGATGTTCATTTACCTCCCACAGGTGTAGAGACTTTATACCATGAGCTTCAGCAATATAAAGGAGATGTAATATCTCCCTATGTCTTTTATAATCATAAGAAGTCGGTAAAAGAGAAAATCCGACTGGCTGTTTTTGGACGTGAAGTCTGCCGGCTGTTTGGAAACAGATGGGGATTTAAGGTCTTGTCTACTGCCGGTTTTTCATATATAAATAACCCGAAAAAAGCGGTGTATGAATCTCAAACCAATGCAGGCCCATGCTTTTTATGTAAAAAAGAAGATTTCCTGAATATTAAATATGAAGACGAATTATGGTTAGACGAAGCACCATATGCTTTCCCTGAGGATCAGGTTATGTATTATAAAATGTATCTGAATGGTCTTAAGATTCTCACATCTTATGATTCTGGAATAGTTCATCTTGATGCAGGTTCGTCAACAGGTAATGTTGATAGAACGTGTAAGGTTATTTATTCTGAATATAGAAATAAACTTATTTTTTGGCATCGTTTTATCTATTCCAATGAGAAAAATTATCTTCTAAGATTATGGAAAATAGCATGTATAACCTACATATATGGGTTACAGAGCGTGAATGCAGGCTATAAATTATTAAGAGGGAAAAGAGAAGAGGCAAATGCTTTCTTTCGTGCTACAAAAGATGCTTTAAACTTTATACGAAATAAAAAATGAGACACAAAATTCTTTTTCTTATGCCTGCCATGCTAAATGGAGGAGCGGAGAAAGTTCTTATAGACATTCTGAAGCATTTTGATTACACTAAATATAATGTGTTTCTATTGCTTGAATGTAAAGACGGCCCCTATATTAGTGATATACCGGATAAAGTGGAGCTGATTTATTTGCATGAGAAAAATCTTTGGATAGAGAGGCTTTACAGATATATGGTTATGCTTCATTGTAAATGGCTCGTATATCAGATTTTATGTCGTATACCTCTGTTATGGAGTTTAAAAGGGCGTCGTTTTGATACTATCGTTTCTTTTATGGAGGGAATGGCTGTCAAGATGCACTCCTATATATGTGATAAAGCGGATAGAAATATATCTTGGGTGCATATTGATTTAAAAAAGAAACACTGGTCGCTTGAGTTTTTTAGTAATGAGCAAGAAGAATCGAATTGCTATCAGAAGATGGATAAGATAGTTTTTGTGTCCCAAGATGCGAGAGATCGGTTTCGGGAAATCTTTACCATCGACGATAATAAACTAGCAGTTATCTATAACCTGATTGATTGTGATGAGATTAGAAAGCTTGCTGATTCCAAAATTGTGAAAAAGAATAAGTTCACCATTTGTATGGTTGGACGTTTAAATCAGCAGAAACGATATGATCGGGCTCTTGAAGCTATTAGTATGCTCAAAAATGATCATTATGATTTTGAATTGTGGATTTTAGGTAGCGGTGAGTTGGAAACTAGTTTACGTAAAAAAGTACAAGAAAAGAATCTCACAAATGTAGTTTCTTTTAAAGGATTTATCAAACCTGTTTATCCATATTTAAAAGTAGCTGATTTACTGCTTAATACATCTGAATCAGAAGGGTATCCTCTCACAATATGCGAAGCCTTATGCTTGGGACGTCCGGTTGTGGCCACGAATATTACTGGTGCAAGCGAATTGATTACTGCTTCTGGGGCCGGCATTTTAGTTGATGAAGATCCGGTTAGTATTTCTAAAGGTCTAAAGCAAGTCATGAATAATACGGCTTTGAGAAAAGAATATTCGGAAAAAGCTGTTCGGTATGCACAGTCGTTTAGTGTGCAAGAGTCTATGAAAAATATTTATAGGCTCATTTGAAACTCAGAAAATTGATAGTATAAAAATGTATAATCCAAAAGTTTCTATCGTAGTTCCTGTCTATAATGTAAGTCAATATATTGTGAAATGTCTGGATTCAGTTTTTGGTCAGACTTATCAAAACATTGAACTTATACTTGTGGATGACTGTGGCTCAGATGACAGTATGACTGTTGTTCATGGTTATTTGGCCAGTTATACTTCTATAGATGTCCATATCATCTCTCATCAGAAAAATAGAGGCTTGTCTGCTGCCAGAAATTCAGGCATGGAAAAAGCGTCAGGAGAATATGTCTATTTCTTGGATAGTGATGATTATATCACTTCTGATTGTATAGAAGCTTTGGTAAAGCCTTTACAGAATAAAAAATATGATGTGGTAGTTGGTGACTATCAATATTCTAATGGCGAAAAATCTGATTTGAAGTTGCATAATGAAGAATTATCCGGTCGACAGATTTTAGATTCTTACGCCAATGGATTATGGTATGTGATGGCATGGAACAAATTATGCCGGAAAGATTTCTTGTTGGATAACTGCTTGACTTTTGAAGAAGGTTATTTGCATGAAGATGTAATTTGGAGCTTTAAATTAGCATGTAAGGCTCAGTCAATGTACGTCATAAATAAGGTTACTTATTCTTATCTTGTCAGAAGTTCTTCTATTATGACAAGCATGTCTATAGAACATGATGTAACCGTTTATCTGAAGGCCTTTGATAAGATCATTGATTTTGTCAAAGCTGAAGGAAGAATATTTGGCGTTCCTGAGTATAAGATAATTGAAGGAAAAAAGTGTGGTATACTGTATTCCTTACTTCAGAAAAAAGAGATTGGTTTGTATGATAAATATTATAAAGATTTTTATTTGCAGAGATATGTGTCTCCATTAACTGCTTATAGAAAACATATCATAAATTTCTCCTATTTATTAAGAGACCTACACTATTGCATGCCGGTTTGGCTGGGACGGCTTTATAAAAGGATATTTTTTAATATGCTTTATGCATGGCGTGGAAAGAAAATAGATGGAGCTGTATGGTAACTTTTAATTCTTGATGTATGAAAGAATATGTAAAAGGACTCATATCCATTATTATTCCAGTATACAATGCGTCAGAAGTTATTCACAAGTGTCTGGAAGCTATAAATCGGCAAACTTATAGAAAATTGGAAGTATTGTTTGTGGATGATTGCTGTACGGATGATTCAATGGATAAGCTGAATGATTTTCAGCGACAGAATATTACTGACCTGAAAATAAAATGTATTCATCATGAACATAACCGTGGAGTAGCTGCTGCAAGAAACACCGGATTGGATAATGCCACAGGCGAATATATATATTATCTTGATGCGGATGATTTTATGGAAGACAATACCATAGAGTTAATGTATAGAGAAGCTGAAAAATCTCAAGCTGATATTATAGGTTGTGAATGGTATTTGTCTTTTCAGAAAAATGAACGGCACATGGTGCAAGCAGATGCAAACAACGGCGATGGGCTTTTTGTGAAAATGGCAAGAGGGGTGATACGTTGGAATTTGTGGCTGTTTTTGGTCAGAAGATCATTGTATGAAAATAACTCTATCCGCTTCATGGAAGGAATGAATATGGGTGAGGATATGATGGTGATGATGAAGCTGGCATTATGTTCCGGGAAAACCGTGATTATGCATACACCTTTATATCATTATGTTCAAACAAAGTCTGATTCGCTGACAAAGACTTGGTCGAAAGGGTATCAGCAACAAATAGACGCTAATGTCAAAGAGGTGGAAAATTATATCAATATAAACAGAAATGATAAAGGCTTGAAAACAGAACTCGATTATCTCAAATTAAACATAAAATTACCTCTTCTGATATCTTTGTCAAGCAGTGATTATGAGAAATGGCAAAACTGGTTTCCAGAGGCAAATACGAATATTATGGGGAATAAGGATATTTCCTTGCGTACTCGATTGCTCCAATTCGCAGCTTCAAAGCACTTATATGGACTTATAAAGTTATATAACCTTTTGGCTATTAAGGTTGTTTACGGCATATTGTATAAATAAAATGATACAGATTCTTTCTATTATATTTGTAACGATAATTACGAGTCTTTACTTTTTCCCTATAGATGTTGTAACAGGTGTCAATACCAAAATGCTTATTGCTGCCTGTGGTTTGCTTGTTCTTATGATAAAGTTGGCACAAAAAAAGATATTCTTAGAGAAAAATTATATCACCTTATCTTTATCTGCTTTATTGGTTTCATTATGTGGTGTGTTATCTATGTGGTATAATGATACGGCTGATACAACATACGCAACTTATATTGTCTCGATGTGGGTATGGCTTGGGGGTGCCTATTTTGTCGTAGAATTGATAAAATTTATCCATGGTAGGAATTCGGTTTGGCTATTATGTAACTACCTGATTGCAGTTTGTGTATTTCAGTGTGTAATAGCTTTAACTGCAGATATGAATTCTACTGTAAAAGCATTTGTAGACAGTGTTTATTCTGAAGGTTCTTATTATGCAGAGCGTCAACGCTTGTATGGAATAGGAGCGGCTGTAGATGTTGCAGGTACTCGATTTTCGGCTGTCCTGATAATGATATTGTGCTTAGGAATGACCTATGGTAAAAAGCTAGGAACAAGATGGCTGGCATTTTATGTATTGTCTTTTTTTATTATAGCGGTAATTGGCAATATGATTGCTAGAACAACAACTGTAGGAATAATATTATCTCTTGGATATTTTATATTTGGAAATTTAAGATCTAACGAAATTAATAAGACCAAATCGAAAATAAGGATTTGGAAATGGATTTCTTTTATGATAATAGTAGGAATTCCAATTACTGTATATTTTTATCGGCACAATCCAACGATAAATCAGAACATACGTTTTGCTTTTGAGGGCTTTTTTAGTTTGGTTGAGAAGGGGAAATGGGAAGTACATTCAAATGATATGTTACGAAATATGTATATTTTTCCAGAGAATGTGAAAACATGGATTATAGGAGATGGATATTTTGATAATCCCAAACTGACAGATCCTTATTATACGGGTGAGATGAGAACCGAGTATTATATGGGAACGGATGTAGGATATTTACGTTTCATTTTTTATTTTGGCGTTTTAGGTTTAGTGGCTTTTATGTCTTTCTTTTGTAAAACAGCACGATTGTGTATGAAGCGGTTAATGGAATTTAAACACATGTTTATATTGTTGCTTCTTCTTAATTTTATAATATGGTTTAAAGTTGCTACAGACATATTTGTTGTTTTTGCTCCGTTCTTGTGTTTGGCTGCATCAGCAAACGAAGAAGATAAAAAATTAGTAGCGTCATGAAGATTCTCTATTGCACCCACTCCACATATAACCCCGGAGGAATGGAGCGTGTACTGCTGAACAAAGTGACGTATCTGTCCCAGCTTCCGGGATGGGAGGTTTCAGTAGTCACTACCGACCAGCATCAGCGGCCTCCGTTCTATCCGTTCCCAGAGAAGGTGCGGATGACCGATTTGGACATCAACTATTCGGATGACAACAACAAAGGGGCGTGGAAGAAGATTTTCGGCTATCTTCGTAAGCGGAAGGAGCACAAGCGGAAACTCACGGTACTGCTTGAAAAGGAAAAGCCGGACATTGTGGTATCGCTTTATCCTTCGGAATCCTCTTTTATTCCGGACATCAAGGATGGAAGCAAAAAGGTGTTGGAACTGCATTTCTGCAAGTTTTTCCGTTTACAATATGGAAGGAAAGGTTTGCTGGGATGGATTGACAAGGTGCGTACCCGGCAGGACGAACGGATTGTACGGCGATTTGACAAGTTCGTGGTGCTGACTCACGAAGACAGAGGCTATTGGGGCAACTTGCCGAACATGGAAGTGATTCCCAATGCGGCCATGCACGTGAGCAAAAATTATTCGGATGTGACGAACAAACGGGTCATTGCTGTAGGACGGTTGGATTACCAGAAAGGGTTCGACCGTCTGATCGAGGCTTGGAAACTGATACAGCGTACTGGAGAATGGACGGACTGGCGGCTGGATATCTTCGGGCAGGGAGAATGGAAGGAGATGCTGCAACAAATGATTGATGAAAGGGGATTGCAGCACTCTGTTCGGATAAACAAGCCCACCAAACAGATAGGGGAGGAATATGTGAAGAGTTCCCTGCTGGTGATGAGTTCCCATTACGAGGGTTTCCCGATGGTGATGATTGAGGCCATGGCCTGCGGTTTGCCGGTGGTGTCGTTTGATTACAAATGTGGTCCGAAAGATATTATCCAGCATGGAATAAACGGGTTGTTGGTGCCGGAGGGGGATATTAAGGCATTGGCCAATGCCATGATGGAAGTGATGGCAGATGAGGCTTATCGCAGAATGTTGTCACAGAATGCACGGAAGGTGGTCGACACATACTCGGAAGAAGCGGTCATGAAGCAATGGATCCGCTTGTTTACTTCTATTACAGCATGATGAAAAAATTACTTCAGATAAATCCTGTGTTGCGGGTCTCTACTTCTACGGGACGTATCATGCAGGAAATTGGGGAACTGGCCATCCGTAACGGTTGGGAAAGCTATATTGCCTACAGCCGGGGAAGGGATGGCATAAAACCATGTACCTCAAAATTGGTGCCGGTAGGCAATAAGTGGAGCGTGGCATGGCACGGGGTAAAAACGCGGTTGCTGGATGCGCACGGACTGGCTTCTTCGGGAGCTACCCGGCAGTTTATCAAACGGATGGAGCAGATAAAGCCAGACGTGATTCATATTCACAACATTCATGGGTATTTCCTGAATTATCGGATTTTGTTCGATTATCTGGCAAAATGTGATGTTCCGGTGGTGTGGACGGTACACGACTGCTGGCTGTACACGGGGCATTGTTATTATTATTCGTATATCCAGTGTAACCGTTGGCAGGATGGATGTCATGATTGCCCGCAGCGAAGGCAGTTCCCGACGAGTCTGTGGCGTGACCGAAGCGAAAAGAACTATGAAGACAAGCGGAAGGCGTTTACTTCCATGCCCAAAGACAGGCTGGTCATCGTACCGGTTTCCGAGTGGATCAAGTCGGAGATGGAGCAATCGTTTTTCCGTGGATATGATTTCCGGGTGATTCATAATGGCATCAATACGGAGGCTTTTCAGGTGTATGATTCTACGGAAGTCCGGAAGAAGTATGGACTGGGTAACAAGCACGTGTTGCTGGGGGTAGCCAGTATTTGGAGCAAGGAAAAAGGGCTGGACGATTTTATCCGGATGGCAGCACTGTTGCAGGAAGATGAACGCATTGTGCTGGTGGGAATCAAACCGGAAGAAAGAAAAAGACTTCCAGAAAAGATAGTCGGGATAGCCCGGACAGAGAATATGCGGCAGCTGGCGGAACTGTATGCGGCAGCGGATGCGTTTATCAATCCCACCTGGCAGGATAATTATCCTACGGTGAATATGGAAGCGATTGCCTGTGGCACTCCTGTCGTGACGTACCGGACGGGAGGTAGTGTGGAAGCTGTGACGGAAGAGACGGGCTTTGTAGTAGAACAAGGTAACTGGCAAGGCTTATTGGAAGCGGCGCGGCAGATAGAACAGCGAGGAAAAGTGTATTATCAAAACCGATGCCGGGAATATGCGTTGGCGCATTTCAAAAAAGAAGACCGTTATTTGGACTATATCCGTTTGTACGACGAACTGACAATGCGGGGTTAACCGCGTAAAATCAATTACTATGGATCCCTTTGAGGGCTTTGATTCGAAAGCCTTTTCTTTGACGAACAAAGAAAAGGAGAGGTTGTTGCGTCGGCATGCGCTTCATTGTAAATATGAGAAAGCAGTGGAGCTGTATGCGGATACTGACTGGACACTGGCGGCCATTGCGGAAGACTGTCATGTGTCATTGGGAGGTCTGGGCAATTACCTGCGTCGTTACTGGCGGGAGCTGGTGCTGAAGCGGAATCATATTTCTGCTGAGGGAAAACAGCTGGATGGCCTGAAAATTAAGGCGGTCGGCCAACAGAATGTCAATGCGCATGAAAAATATAAGGAGGCAGTAGCGGCTTGTGATTCTCTGGATTACATCGATTTGAATCTGTCCCAGGTGGCGCGCAAGTTTGGAGTGGACGGAGCCTCGTTGGCCAACTTCATGCATATTCACTATGAGGATACGTTGAAGTGGCGTGAAAAACTGCGTACCCGGTTGGGAATTAATGACAACCTCCGGCGTGGGGCACGTCAAGAGAGTGTGAAGCAATATGCCGAGGCCGTAAAATTATATCAGACAACGAACGCGACGATTCCGGAGATTGCGGATGTGTGTCATCTCTCGGAAGGCGGCTTGAGGCAGTATTTGCGTTTCTACCATAAGGAATTGCTGCAGCGGAAAAGGGAATCGCGGAAAGCGGCGAGGGGCTGCCAGTCGCGGGGAAATCTGACAGGAAACGGGCGTCTCTACCAGCCTTTACCACAGACGGAACAGAAATATGCAGAGGCGTTAGCTCTTTATAAAGATACGGCCTTGACGCTGAAAGAGATTGTGCAGCGCACGGGCGTGCCGGCCGAGGGCTTTCGTTTTTATCTTCATAAGTGGCATAAAGAGCTGGTGGCCGAGCGTGCCGGAGTTACAGGGCCGATAGATGCACATACAAATTTATGCCAGGAGCGTGGGCGGATGAAAACGGTATCGGCAAAATATGCGGAAGCGATTGAAAGTTTGAAAGCGAATCCGAGGGCCGTGGCGCAGGTGGCTGCCGAATTTCATCTGCATCCGGAAACCTTCAGGAATTACCTTCATAAGTATGAGCCGGAATTGGTTCGGCCTCAGGGCATGAAGACAACGGACGAAGGTAGAAAGATGTTGTGCCGCAGTGAAGAAAAGTATGCGGAGGCGATACACCTGTATGCCACCACGACGGAAAGTCTGAAAGAAATTGCCCAACGGCTGGGCTTGAATGAGAAAAGTTTGGGCGGGTATATCCGGAGAAACTATCCGGAGCTGGTACAAAAACGGAAATGCCCGTCCGAAAAATGAATACTAATAATTGAAAAACAAATGGTGGGTTTATGAATCCAGATAAGATAAGAGTGTTGCAACTGGGGAAGTTCTATCCGATACGGGGAGGGGTGGAAAAAGTGGCGTTTGACCTGATGAAGGGCTTGTCGGAAAAACACATTCCTTGCGATATGCTTTGTGCGGCGGAAGAGGGGGGAGACCGGACGATTCAACTGAACGAATATGCCCGGCTGATTTGTTGCCGTACGTGGATAAAAGCGTATGCAACCATGATTTCTCCTTCCATGATTTTCACGTTGCGGAAGATTTGCAGAGAGTATGACATTATCCATGTGCATCATCCCGACCCGATGGCTTGTCTGGCTCTTTTTCTTTCGGGATATAAAGGGAAGGTGGTGCTGCACTGGCACAGTGATATTCAGAAGCAAAAACTTCTGTTGAAGTTCTATCGTCCGTTGCAGCAATGGCTGTTGCGCCGGGCCGATAAGATTGTGGGGACTTCCCCCGTCTATCTGGCCGAGTCGCCTTGCTTGCAGGAGGTGCAGGAGAAGACGGTTTGCCTGCCCATCGGGGTGGTACCGATGCAGCCTGTACCCGAAGCGGTGGAGGCCATCCGGAACCAATACCCGGGAAAGAAAATCGTGTTTTCACTGGGGCGGCTGGTGGCTTATAAGGGATTTTGTTTTCTGGTGGAGGCAGCCCGGTATTTAAGTGAAGACTATGTGGTACTGATTGGTGGCACGGGAGCACTGAAAGGGGAATTGGAGAAGGAAATAGAAGATTTGAACTTACAAAATAAAGTGAAGCTGTTGGGGCGGGTCAGCGACGGGGATTTACCGGCTTATTATGGTGCTTGCGAGGTGTTCTGCATGAGCAGCGTACAGAAAACGGAAGCATTCGGCATCGTACAGATAGAAGCGATGTCTTGCGGCAAGCCGGTGGTAGCGACTCGAATTCCACAGTCGGGGGTCTCCTGGGTAAACAAAGAGGGGATGTCAGGGCTCAATGTGGAACCTGGCAAGGCTCAGGAGCTGGCGAAAGCCATTGAGAAGATAACGGAAAATGCGGAAACCTATCAGCGGTTTTCCGAAGGGGCGAAAAGACGTTATCAGGATACATTTACTAAAGAACGTATGATAGAGAAATGTTTAACCATATACTTGGAGTTATGAAAAAGGTAAATGAAGAAGATGTCATGTCTAAAGCTATGATGGCATATATGGCAAGCGGCACTTATTGTTTTGGGGAGGGAATGTCGATTACTTCCTGCAGAGTGAAGCGTGTGGTGGATGTCGTGGGAAGTCTGGTGGCATTGCTGGTTTTTTCACCGGTTTTTTTGTTGATATCCTGGCTTATCAAACGGGAAGACGGCGGGCCTGTGATTTTCAGCCAGGAACGGATTGGCTATAAAGGCAAACCTTTCACCTTGTATAAGTTCCGTTCCATGACGGTGGATTCGGAAGCCGATGGAAAGCCGGCCTTATGCCAGAAAGATGATGCGCGTCTGACCAAAATCGGGCGCTTTTTGCGGGCACATCATCTGGATGAGCTCCCTCAATTGTGGAATGTGTTGAAAGGGGAAATGAGTTTTGTGGGACCGCGTCCGGAACGGAAGTTTTTTGTGGACAAGATCAAGGCCATCAATCCGGATTATGAGCTGTTGTACAAGTTGCGCCCGGGATTGTTTTCGAAGGCTACGCTCTACAATGGCTATACCGATACAATGGAGAAGATGCTGGAACGTCTCCGGATGGATTTGGAATACATGCGTACCCGTTCGTTATGGGTGGATGTGAAAATCATCTGGCTGACGGCTATGGCCATTCTGGGAGGTAAGAAATTCTAATTGGAAGATAAACTATGGAGCAGAACAAGTTTGAAATACGTGACGGGTTGCAGTTGCGGAAGATTGGCAGCCGTTACATGGTTGTGGATGCGTGTGAGGACAATGTGAACCTGAGCCACGTGTACAGCCTGAACGGTACGGCGGCTTGGATGTGGGAACGGCTGGCAGAAGGAATCTCTTCGCCGGATGAACTCACCGACCGGCTGTGTGAAGACTATCAGGTGGAACGGGAAAGGGCTTTCCACGATGTGGAAAACCAGCTGGCGGAATGGAAGCGTTTCGGGCTGGTCGTTGCCGGGAAATAAAAAATGACATACTGAAAAATACCATCGGACGTGGAAAAGATACATGCGGCATTGCTTGTGTTGTTGAGAGCGGGCTTGTGGGAGCGTGAAGTGGAAGACTCTTCCTGTTTCCCGCTCACGGAAGCGGAGTGGAAGCAGGTATATTTGCTGTCGCGGCAGCAGACGGTGACCGGCATCGTATTCCAAGGAGTGCAGTCTTTGCCCGAGGAGCTTTTGCCTTCGGAACTGCTGTTGGTGCGCTGGATGGCGGAGACAGATGCTATCGAGCGGAAAAACCGCCGGATGAATCAGGTCTTGACATCGCTGGTCAAGATGTTCACGACTCTTGGCGTATGCCCGGTGTTGCAGAAAGGACAAGGCGTGGCCTTGTTCTATGAAAAGCCTTTGTGGCGTGAATGTGGCGATATTGATTTCTATTTTGGAAGTGAGCAGGAGTTTGAGAAAGCCCGGCATTTTGTACGGCGCTGCAAGCTGCGGGAAGAAAAGATGGCCGACCGGAGTATTTCCTACGCATGGAAAGGCGTGGAGATAGAACATCACACTCGTTTGTTGGATTTGCATAATCCTTTCTTGCGGCACTATGCCGGCCAGTTGGCCCATCGGTATGGATACAGTCATATTCTGTTGGAAGAGAATGGAGAGACTGAAATCACGGTGCCGTCGCCCGTGTTGAACCTGTTGTTGCAAAGTCTGCACATTTTGAAACACGCCCTTGGGTGGGGCATCGGACTGCGGCAGTTGTGCGACATGGCCCGTACTTGCTATAGGTTGCATCAGGAAGTCGATGCGGCAGAAATGAAAAAAATCAGTCTCCGCCTGGGACTGGGTCGCTGGCACAGGCTGTTGCATGCCTGCCTGGTGAATCACCTCGGACTGCCGGTGGAATGTTTGCCTTATCCGGACAGGGCTTCCGACGCTTCTCCCTTGCTTGATATCGTTTGGCGGGGAGGCAATTTCGGTCAGTACAATGCCGGAATTCAGCGTCCGGCCGTTTCGCTGTGGAAACGGAAATGGCAGACGGCGTCTGCTTTTAGGAGAAATATGGGGTTTGCGTTCCGCTATGCCCCGAAAGAAAGTTTCTGGATGGTATCCAGTTTATTAAAAGGACAATTCAAATGAGGACAGAATATACGTTTTTGGTAGCAGGTTTCACATTGCGAATCAGCCTTCCTCAAGGCTGGGATGTGGAAGCCTTGCTGCCCTCTTTCCGTGGGTTCCGTTGCCTGGAGGAAGCCGGAGAGAGAGAACAGTTGCTGGAGTGTACAGTGTATGCGGCAACGGAAAGCGCGCCCGGCGAGCTTCCGGAAAATTTGCTGGATCGTACCGTCAGCGATATGGGTTATGTGAGTTTGTATAAATACAGTGGAACCGAAGGGTATTGCATTACCCTTTCCGCGGAACAAGAAGGAAGATTGCATGTCATGCAGGCCGACAGTTCTTTTTTTGCTGTCCAGGTATATTTGCATGAGAA